>Ga0180007_10001604_pt1 | contig 29679 bp, 19 predicted proteins | sample MM_PC_MetaG_FD_121122 | JGI IMG/M metagenome (GOLD analysis project Ga0180007, IMG submission 121122) | Groundwater microbial communities from the Aspo Hard Rock Laboratory (HRL) deep subsurface site, Sweden - MM_PC_MetaG | ecosystem: Environmental > Aquatic > Deep subsurface > Groundwater... | reverse complement strand
TTTTAGTATCTCTTTATCTCTAATATCGCGATTCGCGAATCAGTTTTAGTAAATGAATTTATGGCGGATATTGTTAAGATTAATGGATGAAGTTTGAAGCATTTACTAGGAATTAGGGGGAATTGAAAACAGAGATACTATGCTTTGAGCAGTTTCTGCCAGAGTTCTTGTTGCTTTTGCCAATCAGGCTGGTTAATCAAATCGCGCAGTTTATATTCCGGGATTTTATTAAGCTTAAATATTCCGAAAGAGAGGATCTCTTCCTGAATACGGGGAGAGATAAGCAGCATGTTCAATATATGATTTATTCGGGCATGACTTAGATTGAGCCATTCGCTGGCTTTTTGCAGACTCTTTATTTGACCAGTATCTCTAAGTCGCTGTATGTGGTGGGCAAGTAATAGATTTTTGCGGATTGTTGGTTCTTTTTGAATTTCTTTTACCTTATTAAATTTATTAAGCTGCCTTACTTTTTTTAAGTTTACTTCAAATTCAAAGCGCTGATTGTTTTCATTCAAGGTGATGTATAATTTTTTAGTTTCTTGGTTATAATCAACTCTTTTTAATAGAGCTCTTAAAATCCTACGTTTCTCTTCAGGATATAGAGTTCCCCAAACAGGGGACATGAGGGCATTGATTTCTTGTTTATGCGGATGTTTGGCTTCAGGCTTATTAGCAAAGACTATTTTTAAATGTTCAATTACCGCGTTTTCTATTGCTTGAGAATTTATTGATCTTGTAGGACAAGTTGCATAGCCGCGCTTTTGCGCACTGGTGCAAAGGTAATAGCGGTATTTATGTAAATCTTTTTTTAAGGTATAAGTATGAAACATTAAGGTATTGCAGGTCTTGCAGTGCAAGAGTTTGCTAAGCAGTCCAGTGCATTCTGTATTTTTCGTAACTTTTCTTTCTCTTCGATTTAGCTTTAAGGTTTCTTGAGCAGCATTAAAGGTCTCCTCGTCGATAATAGCTTCATGTTGGCCATTATATATTTGTCCTTCATAGTTTACCTTTCCAATATACAAAACATTACGGATGATCGATTGGATGTGGGTTACTCCAAACGTTTTTCCGCCAAATGATTTCCCTGTTTTATGAATAGAGTATTTTGTTCGAGTACCTTTATTATTTAGTATTTTTGCTACTTGCAATAATGACTTAACTTTTAAATAAAGAGCAAAGATTTCTTTTATCAGTTTTGCCTCTTCGGGATGAATAACTAGACGTTTATTTTCTCGATCAATATCAAAACCCAAAGGAGGCCTACCGCCTAACCATTGGCCTCTTTTACGGGCAGCGCCCATTTTATCTTTAGTACGTTCACTGATAAGCTCTCTTTCAAATTGCGCAAAGGAAAGCAAGATATTAAGAGTAAGCCGGCCCATAGAGGAATTAGTATTAAAATGTTGTGTCACTGATACAAAGGTGACATTATGCTGATCAAAAAACTCTAGCAGTCGAGAGAAGTCCAAGAGGGATCTGGATAATCTATCTACCTTGTATACTACAACACAATTCACAGTATGATTCTTGATCGCAGCTAAAAGTTTCTTAAGAGCCGGTCTTTCAATATTTGCTCCGGTAAACCCGCCGTCATTATATTGTTCTTGAAGCTGAATCCATCCTTCTGATTTTTGACTGGCAATATAATTTTCCGCGGATTCTCTTTGTGCGTCAAGAGTTGTAAAATCCTGGTCCAAGCCTTCGGATGTAGACTTGCGGGTATAAATCGCGCAATAGATTCTTTTCTTTGGTTTAGGTTCCATTTTTATCTGTGTCCATCTTTCTTTTCGCAATCAGTGTTAATCTGTGTTTTATAAATTGAAGAATAAATACCCATTCCAATGTGCTCCGGTTACTTCTTTAGCTATGGCAGTTAAGCTACGGTATTGCTTTTTGTTATATTCAAAACCTTTTTCAAGAACCTTAATCTCCAAGTGAATGTCCTTGTATTCCTTAGTAATGAGGGTTCCGGGAATGGGGAGACGCTTGTCCCGAGCGAAGGCGAGGGGCTTGTCACGAGATAATTTTGATTTTTTGCCTTTTTTATCAAAAGCATTTATTGGTCTAAGGGCTTTATTGTTAACTGGGTCATATTTTTGGATGAATTCCTCAATTTTGCCCTGTGCTTGGCTGGAAAGTCCCCCGTGTTCAAGTTCTTGCAGTTTATAGGCAATCTTGCGCCATAAGTAGACTTTATTGCTTGGTGTGGCGCTTTCTGGGCCATATAAGGCCTTATATTTGGCCTTTAGCTCTGATAATGTGTAATCTTTGTGCCCCATAATTTCCTTGAGTTTTGCCTGTTCCATAACCATCTCCTTTGCTGTCACTACAATATAGCCATAGGTTTAGAGATATAGCAAGTTTATATCCCCATTAATTTTAGGGGTTGTTTAACTAGTACGAGGGTAGTATAATTATTACATATTATTACGTTTTTAATTCCTAGTAAAAAGTGGCGATACAGATAGTGTATGTATAGGAGATGGAAAGAATGAGCAAGTCTTTAGATGTATTTAGTATGCATAAAGCTATAATCGAAGACTATAAACATTTTGTAAACAGTTTTATCAATATCAAAAATCCAAAAATAAAAGCTATTGTCGATGCCGGTATGACCGGAGGGAAATTTTGGCCCGATCCACTTATTCAGTTTAATCCTTCATTTGAGTTTAGTGATACAGCACAATCATTATGTGATGAAGGTGTTACGCACCTTGATATAGCAAAAATTTTCAAAGGTTATAAATTATTTAAGCATCAAGTCGAAGCAATAAAAAAAGGATGTGAAGGTAATGATTTTGTAGTTACATCTGGAACAGGATCAGGCAAATCGCTTACTTATTTGAGTACGATATTTGACTATTTATTAAAAAACAAAGGTAGTCAAGGTATTAAGGCAATAATAGTTTATCCGATGAATGCACTAATAAATTCTCAGCATGAAGAAATAGTAAAATTTAAAAATAATTATGAGAAAGAATCAAATAAACCTTTTCCTATTACATTCGCACAATATACTGGCCAAGAAAAACAAGAGGAGAGAACTAAAGTAAAAGAAGAATTGCCGGATATAATTCTAACAAATTATATGATGTTGGAATTAATTTTAACTAGAACATGGGAAAGTAGTATTCGCAGTTCAATGTTTTCCTGCCTAAAATTTTTAGTTTTCGATGAGTTGCATACATACTGCGGTAGGCGAGGGTCTGATGTTTCTATTCTGATTCGCAGAATACAATCTCAATGCAAACAAGATGTGACTTGCATAGGTACATCTGCTACTATGATTTCAGGAGGAACGATCCCTGAACAAAAAAACAAAGTAGCTGAAGTTGCTACCAAAATATTTGGTAAAAAGTTTAAAAAAGATCAGATTATTAGTGAGTATCTTGCGAGGTGTTTTGATTATACTGGTAGTATTCCAGGTAAAGATCTCTTAATGAAATCATTAAATTTGGATATAGATATTAATGGCTCAGAAGCTTTGCTTAAAAGTTCACCATTAAGTGTTTGGCTTGAGAATACTATAGCTATAGAAGAAACTGATAATATTTTACTAAGAAGGAAACCTAGGTCTTTTAATTCAATTGTTAAGAAACTGAGTGAAGATTCTGGTATTGATGAAAAACAATGCGAAAGCCAGTTGGTAAAGTTTTTGCAGTGGTTGTCTAATGTAAACACATCATTAGAAGAAAAAGTATATACATATCTGCCATTTAAAATCCATCAATTTATCTCTCAGACAGGTACTGTTTATGTTTCTTTGCATAACAATGATGATCAGCTTATCACACTTGATCCAACAAATCACAAGATTATAGAAGATAAGAAAATTCCTTTATTTCCTGTGGTTTTTAGTAGAATATCAGGCCATGAATTTCTCTGCGTAAGTAAAGACTTAAATGAAGAGAAACTGAAGCCTAGAGGTTTTAGGGAAGTTATCGATGATGAAGAAGAAAACATTACTGCAGGGTATATTATTCCTGGGGATGATGTTTGGGATCCTGAAAAAGATTTTGGATTACTTCCAGATGGGTGGGGAAATATTGATAAAAATGAAAAATTTAAGCCAGTTAAACAGTACAAAGATCGTTTACCTCAAAAGATTTATTACAATGCTGAGGGCCATTTTTCTTATACTGAAAAACTTGATTTTGAAGCGTGGTTTATGCCCGTTAAACTTCTTTTTGATCCCACGAGTGGAACCTTTTTTGATCTAAAAACAAGTGAAGGAACAAAATTAACACGCTTAGGGAGTGAGGGAAGAAGCACTTCTACGACTATTTTATCTATCTCGGTCTTAAAACAATTAGACAAATTTAAATTAAGCAGAGAAAATCAAAAACTACTAAGTTTTACAGATAATAGACAGGACGCAGCTTTGCAGGCAGGGCATTTTAATGATTTTATTAAAGTTACGCAATTAAGATCTGCTTTATATCATGCGTTAAATAAAAACAATCAATTAGATCACACTAATCTTTCTAGAGCTGTATTTGATTCCCTGGATTTGGCAATAGATGAATTTTCCGCTCACCAAGCTACATTTCCTGCAGTTATAAGGGAAACCGAAGCTGTGTTTCAAGATTATTTAATGTACAGGGCTCTTTATGATTTGAAGAGAGGTTGGAGAGTTGTGCTACCTAACTTAGAGCAATGTGCATTACTTGAGATTGAATATAAAAATTTGAAAGAAAATTGTGATCAGGATGATGCTTGGAAAGAAATACCTTTTTTAGGTCAAGCAACTAGTGCCTTGAGGCAAGAAATAATTTATCAAGTTCTTGACTACTTCAGGAAATCCTACGCACTATATAGCAATGAATACCTAACAGGTGGGGCATTAGAAGGAAAAAGTAAGGCTATAAAAGAAAAATTAAAGGACCCGTGGAAATTTAATGAAAATGAAAGAATAAACGATCCTTCTTTTATGAGATATGAAACTTTAGCACCAGCTAGGAGGAGAATATTTACTGCTAGTATTGGAGCAACAAGCGCCTTAGGGAAATATTTGCGGACAGAAGCAAAAAATTTGGGCATAGAGTTAAAAAGTAAAAATTATAGGGATTTTATTGAGAAATTCTTAAAAATACTTGGGGATGCTGGGTGGCTTACTTCTATTGATTGGAGAAATGATAAGAATGAAGTTACAAAATTATGGCAGCTGAGAATTGATCAAGTTATATGGAAACTTGGTGATGGCAATGCGATAAAAGAAGACTATGTGAAAACTCGTTCATATAAAAATATAGAGCGAAAACCGAACTCATTTTTTCAAGCTCTTTATAAGACAAATTTTAAGGAAATAAAAAGTTTAATAGGTAAGGAACATACGGGACAGTTGACGAATGAAGATCGTCAGGATAGAGAAATAAAGTTTAGAACAGGGGAATATAGTGCTTTATTTTGTTCTCCTACCATGGAATTAGGGATAGATATTGCAAACTTAAATATAGTCCACTTAAGGAATATTCCTCCAAATCCTGCAAACTATGCTCAGCGGAGCGGTCGAGCAGGGCGAAGTGGTCAGGCAGCTTTAATATTTGCTAGTTGTTCAAGCTATTCTCCACATGATAGACATTATTTCAAACATTCTACCAATATGGTATCAGGAAATGTTGCTCCTCCTAAAATTGATTTATCCAATAAAGAATTGCTTGAAACACACTTGCACGCACTTTATATGGCTAAAACAAATTCAGATGAAATTAATCAATCCTTAATGGATTTGATCGATGACTGTGATTTAGATGCATTAAAGCTTAAAGAAAGTATTAAAGAAAAAATAAGGTTATCAATATCTGAAAGAGCAGAGATTAAGAGTATTTTTAAACAGGCTATTGCTGATATATCAAAAGATCTTGAACGGGAATTATGGTTTAATGATGAATGGATAGATATTGTTATTAATAAGACGCCGGAGGCATTTGATCGGTCTTTGGATCGTTGGCGTAAGCTTTATAGGCTTGCTCAAAATCAGATAAACGAAGCAACGGATAATATTAGAAGTGGCTTATATACGCAAGATTCACAGGAGTCAAGAGATTTACATAGAAGCTTAAAACAAGGGGAGAGACAAAGAGATCTTTTAACAAACTCAAATAAAATGAGTTTATCAGAATTTTATCCTTACCGATACTTTGCATCTGAAGGTTTTTTTCCTGGTTATAATTTTACACGATTACCGATTAGAACATATATCCCAATAGGAGATGCGGGTGAATATATTTCAAGACCAAGATTTGTTGCTTTAAGAGAATTCGGTCCGCAAAATGTTATTTATCATAATGGAGCAAAATATAAGATTGAACAGTTATTGGCACAGGAAATTGATAAGAACTTGCAGAAAGCAAAAGTTAGTAAAACTTCGGGATATATTTTGATGGGGAAGGAATATGACTTTGAAGTCTGCCCTTTTAATTCTAAAGTACTTTTAAATAGCGATACCACTAAAGAAATATTTACTGACTTGATTGAGATGACAACAACTCGAACAGTAGAAACAGATAGAATACAATGTGAAGAAGAAGAACGCTTATCTAGAGGATACGATATTGATACATATTTTTCAGCCCCATCAGGGTTAGAGAATATAAAAACAGCTGTTGTGAAAAATGATGAAGCAGCTTTCTTAAATATTAGGTTTATCCCTTCAGCTCGATTAGTGCAGATAAATAAGAAATGGAAAGGCACTAAAGAAGAAGGTTTCTTAATGGGATTGAAATCTGGAAGATGGAAAAGTAAAAAACAATCGCTCATTCCATCCACAGAAGAAAATAAAAAGGTAAAACTGTTTACTACTGATACTGCAGATGCTCTCTATATTGAGCCAATTAAGTCTCTTGCTTTAGACTCGGATGGCGTAATAACTTTACAATATGCTTTAAAAAGGGCGATTGAGAATGTATTTCAAATAGAATCAAACGAGATAGGTGCAACTCAAATGGGTGATGAAGAAGAGCCAAACATTTTTCTTTATGAGGCATCTGAAGGCAGCTTAGGAATTTTATCGCAATTCATTGAAGATAAGGATACTTTTCAAAGCGTTATAAAGGAAGCTTATAAGCTTTGTCGTTTTGATGAGGAAGCTTATAAAGATGAGGCTTCCTATGATGATTTATTGAGTTACTATAATCAAAGGGATCATGAAGTCATTAATCGGTTTACGATAAAGGATGCTTTGGAGAAATTAATGGTGTGTAGAGTAGAGATTGCCACTTCTTCAGGTAAAAGCTATGCAGACCAATATAATTATTTATTAAGCAATATTGACCAAAACTCATCAACAGAAGTAAAATTACTTAATTATTTATATGAGAATGGTTATAGACTGCCAGATAAGGCCCAAAAACAGTTAAGTGGGATTTATTGCAAACCAGATTTTTTTTATGAGCCGGATGTTTGGGTGTTTTGTGATGGGACTCCTCATGACAAGCTAGAGATTAGGGAAACTGATGAAGCGCAGAGAAATGCTATAAGAAATAGGGGCGATCAGGTAATTGTGTATTATTATAAAGACAATCTAGATGATTTGATTAAAAACCGTGCCGACATTTTTAAGAAAGTAAAATAAAGATATGGAATACAAAGCAGGAGCATTAGTCCGGGCAAGAGATAGAGACTGGATAATTCTACCTTCAAATAATCCAGATTTAGTATTGCTAAAGCCTCTTGGCGGTTCCGATGATGAAATTACCGGTATATATTTGCCGTTAAAATTTACAGATGATAAAATGGAATCAACAGAATTTCCTTTGCCTACAGCTGCAGATTTAGGAGATATTTCTTCAGCTAGGTTGCTCTTTAATGCAGCACGGTTATCCTTTCGTAGTGGCGCGGGGCCTTTTCGATCATTAGCCAAATTATCTTTTCGTCCACGCTCTTATCAAATGGTTCCGTTAATAATGGCTCTTAAACAGCAAGGAGCAGTTCGATTACTTATTGCTGATGACGTCGGAGTGGGTAAAACAGTAGAAGCATTGTTAATATTACGAGAGCTGATAGATAGAGGCGAGATCAAAAGATTCGCTATTATTGTACTTCCCCATTTATGCGAACAATGGCAAGAAGAGTTAAGAGATAAGTTTGGGATCGAAGCTGTAATTATTCGCTCCAATACTCAGGCAAGGCTCGACAGACAAATACCTGATGACCGAAGTGTTTTTGATTATTATCCCTATCAAATTATATCTATTGATTACATCAAAACAGAGAATAGAAAAGCAGTTTTTGTTCAGGAATGTCCTGAGCTTATTATAGTTGATGAAGCACATACCTGCTCAAAATCAAGCGTAACAAGCTCTATTCAACAACAGCGGTATAGTTTGATTAATGATATTTCTAGGAAAAAAGATCAAAATATTATTTTGTTAACGGCAACGCCACATAGCGGCAAGTCTGAACAGTTTAATTCTCTTTTAAGCTTAATTAAAGCTGAATACGCAACTCTAGATATTCCATCTGCGTCACAAGAAAAGCGGAGAGATTTAGCTAAATATTATGTTCAAAGAAGAAGAGCGGATGTTGAGAAATGGATGGGGGAGGATACTCCATTCCCGGAAAGAGATTCCGGCGAAGCTCATTATGAATTATCTAAAAAATATGCTGTTTTGTTCGAGAAATTGTTAGATTTCTCCTTTGGTTTGGTAAAAACAGATGATTCTCATAAAGGAATAATACGTTTAAGGTATTGGTCAGCCTTAGCCCTTTTGCGCGGTGTTATGTCCAGTCCGGCAGCAGGGATAAAAATGCTAGAGAATCGAAAAAAAAACGAAGATGTGAATATCCGAGATGATGTCAATTACACTGATGAACCAAATCCTATGATTGAGAGCAGTTTGGAGGAATCAGGAGATTATGAGCCTTCTGGAATCCTGAGTAGGGCTGAATTAACAAAATATGAGAATCAACGTTTAAATGATTTTGTTATTGAATTAAAAGAATTACAAAATATAAAAGATGATTTTAAGGCGCAAAGAGCATTTGGGATAGTTAAAGATTGGTTAAAACAGGGCTTTCAGCCAATTATTTTCTGTAAATATATAAGAACTGCTAATTATTTAGGTGAGCTTTTTAAAGAAGAATTTAAAACAAATAAAAAGGTAAATATTCAAGTCGTAACTGGTGAAGATCATGATGAAATAAGAAAAGCAAGAATAGACGAAATGAAGACAGCTAAAAAACAGGAAAAAATATTAATTGCTACTGATTGCATAAGTGAAGGTATAAATTTACAAGATCAATTTAATGCTGTTTTGCACTATGACTTACCCTGGAATCCCAATAGATTAGAACAGCGCGAAGGACGAATTGACCGGTACGGACAAAAAGCAAAATTAGTAAAAGCTTATTTGATGTATGGGAGCAATAATCCTATTGATGGAGTGGTTTTAAAAGTTCTTCTAAGAAAAGTTAGAGAGATTAGAAGGCAGACAGGCATCTCCATCCCTTTTCCTGAGGACAGTCAATCAATGATGGACTCTATATTGCAGGCAGTTTTATCAAAGGCAGAAAAAATAAAACGAGGTAATGCCGCCCAGATGACTTTTGATTTCGGAGAAATGGATGAAGTTAAACAAGCCGAAGGAAATTTTACCAATGAGATCGAAGAGGCTGCAGCCAGAGAAAAAGCTTCAAGGAATATCTTTGCCCAAAATGCGATCAAAGCTGATACAATCGAGGAGGATTTAAAGCAATCTGATGAAGCTATTGGTAAGCCGGAAGACGTGGAAGCTTTTGTCACAGAAACTCTTCTTAGCCTTTTAGGTGTTCAAATCTCAAAGGATAAAGATATAAATGGTTATACTTTATTTACTGTTAATTTACCCCCTGTTTTAAAACCAATTTTCTCTGACACTCCAGAATTAAAGATAAGTTTCTTTTCTCCAACTCCTGAAGGGTATATATATATTGGGAGGAATCATAAATTTGTAGAACAATTATGTTTGTTGTTAATGGCGAATGCAATTAATCGGCGCTCTGACTCTGATCCTGCTCGGACCGCGGTAATAAAAAGTAAAAATGTAGAAATCAAAACTACATTATTGCTATTTAGAGTTAGAAATGTAATTGAGGAAAAGCGTTTTGGCAAACAGCTTGTTGCAGAAGAAATGCTGATTTGGGGGTATCAAGGTAGTAATGGTGATAAGAAAGTGCTAGAGCATCAGGTGGTAAAAGACCTAATGATTAATGCTGTAGCTACTGCTAATATTACTAAAGAAGCAAGAATTGATTTTTTAGAGAATGAATTAAAGTATATTGAAAATCTTAAAAATGAATTCAATGATACCGCTAAAAAAAGAGCTGAAGTATTAATTGCTGCGCATGAGAGATTCCGTGAGGTTCTTGGTGGAAAAAAATATCAAGCTGTTGAGCCAGTCCTACCAATGGATTTAATCGGTATTTATATTTTATTGCCTGATAAAGGAAGTAGTTAAATGAAATTCACTACTATTAGAATCGAAGGTCCGATATTATCTAGTGATGTTTTAGATAAGATAGAACAAGGTGATATAGGATTTCAATCACCTAAAGATTTTAACTTGGATTCTAAAACAAAAGTTAAAGATGAAATTGCCAGGTCATGGGCAGATGCGCAAGAGCTGTGGAGGATATTTAAGCATCAGCGCGAAAGAGTTCAATTTGGATTAACCGGAACTTCTGAAACAAGAAAATATTGGATTATTCCTCTTCTAGGGCTGTTCGGATATGACGCTGAACTTTCTAAAGCAGAAACAGTTCAGGGGAAGAGTTATGCAATAAGTCATGGAGTTTTAAAGATGGATGGGTTTCCCATCCATATAATGGGATTTAATGATAGTCTTGATAAAAAACGATCAGACAGCGGTCCAAGGATGTCGCCGCATGCGCTTGTCCAAGAATATATCAACCTTACAGAACATCTGTATGCAATTGTTACAAATGGTCTTCAATTAAGACTGCTTCGAGATAGTAGCCGTTTAATTAAGCTCTCTTTCCTTGAATTTGATCTTGAAACAATGATGGAAGAAGAGCATTACGCGGATTTTGCGGTAATGTTTCGACTGCTTCATTCTAGTCGCATGCCCGTCAAAATGGAAGCAGGACCTGAAAGCATAATTGAACAATATCATCAGGATGCCCTTGATTCAGGGTCACGCATAAGAGATGGCCTAAGCTTAGCTGTGAAAAGATCAATCCATATGTTAGCAAACGGTTTTCTCTCTCATCCCCGGAATATTAAGATCAATCAGGAAATTGAATTAGGTAATTTAAAATCCGAGCAGTTTTATCAGGCTTTGCTTCGTCTTATTTATCGTCTTTTATTTTTAATGGTTATAGAAGAACGTAATCTTATATTTTCTAAAGATGCGGATAAAATAAAACGGGATATTTACTATAAATATTACAGTGTTAACTCTTTACGAAATTTATGTGAAAAATCCTATATTGCTGATGAAAGATTCAGCGATTCCTGGAAATCATTAAAAAATACATTTCGGTTATTTGTAGATGCTGAGCAAGGGAGTTATCTAGGAATAAAACCATTGGCCGGAGATCTATTTGGCTATGATGTAATTGGAATTTTAAATGAATGTGAACTTGATAATAAAGTTTTGCTTGAATCAATAAAAAATTTAAATGTTTTTGTCCATGAACGCACAAAACAAATAATGAGAGTAAATTACTCTTCGCTTAATGTTGAAGAATTTGGATCAGTTTACGAAGGCCTACTTGAATATGATCCGAATCTAAGATTAGAGAATGGGCGGTATAAATTTAGTTTTCAAGAAGGGGATAAACGTTCCTCTTCAGGTTCGCATTATACTCCTGATGAATTGGTTAAACCTTTAATTACGCATTCTTTGGACTATATCATTGAGGACAAGCTAAAAGAAGATGATAAAGAGAAAGCATTATTGTCAATCAGGGTTTGTGATGTGGCCTGTGGCAGTGGCCATATCCTACTTAGTGCAGCTAGAAGAATTGGAATTGAACTGGCAAAAATAATAACCAAAGAAGACCAGCCATCGCCTGAAGCTTCACGAAAAGCAATAAGGCAAGTTATTCAAAGCTGTATTTATGGAGTGGATAAGAATCCTTTAGCAGTTGAGCTCTGTAAGGTAGCACTTTGGCTTGAAGCACACAATCCTGGAGAACCGCTTAATTTTCTTGATCATCATATTAAATGTGGTGATGCAATAGTGGGATTAGCGCACAAAGAGGAGTTAGAAAAAGGCATTGCTGATGAGGCTTTCAAGCAAATGCCTGAAGATGATAAAGAATTTAGAGCTTCCTTAGCAAAGTCGAATAAGAACGATAAAAAAAATAACAAGAATTTAAAATGGAATTTTGATCAAAAGATAAATGCTCCTGTTCTAAATATCTCAAATTTATTTAGGAAGTTAGAAGATTTGCCTGAAAACACTCCAGAGCAAATAGAACATAAGCATAAAGTATATGAAAGATTTATTACTGATACGAATTTAAGGAATTTGCGGATATTGGCTGATATGCAAGTAGTGCAATTTTTTATTCCGAAAACACAAGATAATAAAGATACAATTGTTACCGATGCAGAATATAGAGATTATTTGTCAGGGGCCAAACCGTTGCGAGGGGCAAAGGTTGATAAGGCTATTGCTGTAGCGCAAGAAAAAAGAGTTTTTCATTGGTTTTTAGAATTCCCCGAGATTTTTATTAAGGGTGGCTTTGATTGTATTTTAGGAAATCCACCGTATTTGGGCGCTCAAAAGATAACAGTTAATTTTGCGGAAAGATATCATGAGTTTATAAGAAATTATTTTGGGACAAAAGGCATTACGGATTTGGTGGTGTATTTTTTAATTAGAATATTTCATATAGCTAAGGCAACACAAGGTAGATTGGGGTTGATTTCTACCAATTCTATTTACCAGGGCGATTCAAGGAAATCAGGTTTAGTGCGTCTTATAGAAGACGGCGCGACTATAAATTTCGCCAAAAAGTCTATTAAATGGCCCGGTAAAGCAAATCTCGATGTTTCTTTATTTGCGATAGAAAAAAATGCAATTCGTAAAAATAAAGCTTTTCTGGATAATGAAGAAGTAGATAAAATAAACTCTTTTTTTGATAATGCAGGTAATTCTGAAGAAGTATATAAATTATATACCAATAAGGGGAAAGCTTTTGTAGGGTGTTATGTTTTAGGTGACGGATTTTTACTGTCTGATGATGAAGCAATGAAAATTTTTAAAATAAACTCTGTCTATAAAGATGTTGTAAAGCCCATCCTTAATGGGGATGATCTAAACAATTCTCCCTCCCAGTCCCCTTCAAAATATTGTATAAATTTTTATGATTGGAGTTTAGATAAAGTGAAAAACTTTGATCTTTGTTACAGGATTTTGCTTCAAAAAGTTAAGCCAATAAGGGCTTCTCATAAGAGAAAAGCCTATAAGGAAAGATGGTGGCAGTATGCTGAAAAACGACCAGGATTGTATGAGGCAATTAGGCATTTTCCTGCTACATTAGTGACAGCAAAAACTGCAAAACATTTTGGTTTTTGCTTTGTGAACACTAATTATGTTCTAGATCAAAATCTTTCTATAATAGCATCAAATAGTTATTATGATTTTTCTGTTTTGCAATCATCTCTTCATGATATTTGGGTTAGAACATTTGGAACTACCTTAGGACAAGCTTCTAGGTATAACCCCGCAACTGCTTTTGAAAATTATCCATTTCCAAATAATCCAGAGGTATCTTTAAAAAAAGAGACAATGGATATAGGGAAAAAATACTATCAATTTAGAGAACAGCTAATGCAGGAAATGAATATAGGGATAACAAAGCTTTATAATTTATTTCATTTAAAAAGTCTAAATGTTATGCAAATTGAAAAAGGTTGCAAGCTTAGTATGGAAATATGTGAAAAGGCCGTCACTGACATTATTCAATTAAGAGAATTTCATAAAAAAATGGATATAGCAGTCATTGAAGCATATGGTTGGAGCGATATAACCCCTGCGCATAATATCTACGAAGTTGATTTTTTGCCGGAAAATGATCGTATTCGTTATACAATTTCACCGGAAGCGCGCAAAGAAATTTTAAAGCGTTTACTAAAATTAAATCATGAAATACATGAAAAGGAAGTAGCTGAAGGAGCTTTTGAAAAAAAGAAGCCAAAAAATAAAAAATCAGATGATAAATTAGCACAACAAGGCCAAAAAAGTTTTCTTTAATATAAAGGGTATGGGTTGCAGTAGATAAATTCTTCTTGTATAAAGATATATAGAAAGGATTGCGAAATGTCAGAGCAAATAAATATAAAGTTTCTTCCTGCTAATCAGACCTTATGGTTGGATCTAATGACAGAAAATGATGATGAAGAACAGAAGAATAAATGTGATCAGAATAAGAAATATTTAAATGAAATGCTTTTATCTTCAATGCAAATGCAAAATATTATGGTTCTTGCTGGATGTGGAACATCATTAGGTGAAGTTGGCGGCCCATCCATGAAAGACTTATGGAATCTTTGCACAAAGGAATTGAAAAAAAGTAAAATGGATTATAGTGATGCTGCAAAAAATGTTTCTAAAATAACCGGATACAATATATCTGACGAAAATAAAGTTAATATAGAAGAGATGCTCTCTCTCTGTGAAGCATATGTGCAAATAAACAACAATAACAATGATATTAATAATTTTATTGAGCATTGCAAGACAAAAATATTAGAGGCTTGTAGCTTTGAAACAACAGAAGAAGCTTTAGATGGTCATAGAACTTTCATTCATCGTTTGTCTCGAAGAAGAGTAAGAGATTCTCGTTTAAAAATATTTACAACAAATTATGATAATTGTTTTGAGAAATCTGCTGGCCATCAAGGATTGGTGGTAATTAATGGGTTTTCATTTGCAAGTCCACGAGTATATGACTCCCGGTATTTTGATTATGATATTATAAGGCGGGATTCGAAAGCAGATAATATCACTAACTATCTTGAGGGGGTTTTTCACCTATATAAATTACATGGATCTGTGAATTGGGAACGAAATATTGATGACAAGATTGAAGAAAAGAAAGCGACACCAAAGGGAGTGTGCATGATTTTCCCTGCAAGGGGAAAGTACCAGCAATCTTATATTCAACCGCATCTTGAATTAATGGCAAGATACCTGTCGTCTCTTAGAGACCCAAATACCTGTTTGCTTGTTTGTGGGTTTGGATTCAATGATAATCATTTTGCCGAACCGATAATTTCAGCCATAGAAACGAATCCATATCTTAAAGTGATTATTGTTGATAAAGATGCTGAAAAAATGTTAAATCATAAATCGACTGGGCGGGTAAATCAATATTGGAATAAATTAAAAGTAATGTCGACCAATGGTGAGAATGTCTGGTTTATTAATGCAACCTTCACTGCTTTTTCAAAACTTATTCCGGATCTTAGATCTTTAACCCCTGCTGAAAAAATTGTTCATAATATAAAAAACATAGTGAGAGAAAATGATTGAAATAGATAAAATTTTCCCCAAAGGGGTTTTAAGGCCTGAATTATACATGGGAGCTGTTAACACAGTCACAGCTAGTATTGTGCAGGTTGATTTCTCTGAAGCAAATGCTCCAAGCGGATCATATTACTTGGGTGGACGTTATGGGAAGGGTGAGGTAGGTGAATTTGTCATTATTGAAGGGCAAATCAATCTGGTGTTAGGAAGAGTTTTAGAAGTAAAGTTTTCTAATGAAAGACAACAAAATAAGAATCTAGATTCTCTAGGTAGAATACAATTACTCGGATCTATTTCAATGGAAACCTTAAAGGTTACTGCTGGGATTGAAGCATATCCAAGACTTGGTGATAGAGTTTATGCTGCTCCTCATAAATTAGTTGCTCTGATTCCAACCTTGATGGAGGATGTAAAAGATACTAAAGTAACCTTGGAGCTTGGTTCGGTTGATGTCGCATTAGAAAGTAAAATTAAAATTAAACCTGAAAAACTTTTTGGTAGGCACTTGGCAATTTTGGGGTCAACTGGTGGAGGGAAAAGCTGGACGACAGCACAAATAATTGAGCAATGCTTAAAATTTAATTCTAAGCTTATTCTTTTTGATGCAACTGGTGAATATCGTGATTTTGATAGCAATGATATAAAACATGTTCATTTAGGTAATGTTATAGAGTCAGCTAAAAATTCTTCTAAGTGTTTACTATCCCCCACATCTTTTCAAGAAAGTGATTTTATTGCGTTATTTGAACCTGCTGGGAAAATACAAGGACCTAAGTTCAGAGATGCGATAAGAAGCTTAAGATTGGCAAAATTGTGTTCAAGTAAATATCCTGATGGTTATGTTAAAAAAATTAATGAAAGTAAATCAGTGTACAATTCCTGCTCGTCTGAACTAGAAATTGCCTCAAAAATGGATAATCCTGCTACTGATTTTGATGTAGATTTATTGGTTAAGCAACTTGAACAAGAGTGTGTTTGGCCAAATGGAGGTACTTTTTCTGCTCCGGACTATAAGCGCTGGGGCGGGGGGGATGGAAGTAGTCTTTCTTATTGTCTTTCGTTATTTACTAGAATTAATGGTATTTTGTCATCACCATCATTGAATTGTGTTTTTACTAAGGATGCATTACCATCTTTGATTCAGGAAATTGAAAAGTTTTTAGGGGATAAATCTCAAAAGCTTTTAAGGGTAGACCTTAGTGGTATATCTTTTGAATATAAAGCACGTGAGATTATTTCTAATGTTATTGGGAGATACATTTTAAATCAAGCTAGGGATAATAAATTTTCAGAATCTCCTTTGCTTGTATTTCTTGATGAGGCGCATAATTTTTTAGGAAAACATATTGGTGGGGAAGATACAATTGCAAAATTAGATTCCTTCGAGCTAATTGCCAAAGAAGGGCGTAAGTTTGGATTGAATATTTGTCTTGCGACACAGCGTCCACGGGATATCACAGAAGGAGTACTCAGTCAAATTGGCACAATGATTGTGCATCGTTTAACCAATGACCGAGATCGAGAGATAGTGGAAAGGGCATGTGGAGAAATAGATAAAGCGGCATCAGCTTTTTTGCCAAATTTGAAACCAGGGGAAGCGGCTATTATCGGAAACGATTTTCCTATCCCTTTAACAATACAAATTACTGAACCTAATATACACCCTAAGTCATCTGGTCCAGATTATCAAAAGCATTGGAAATAAGGGAAGTTTTAAAATATTTTTTTAATTTAGTAATGACGAATGGGACGTTGTTTGAAGTATTGATTAGTTAAGTGAAAAAAATGAGTGAGCTAATGAGGTAAAAAGGATATTCATTAGTATGAAAAAAAGCGAATTAAATATATTAAAAGAAGTTATTAATAAGGTTGCCAAATCTAATCCTGAAGCGTGGCAATCATTGAAGTGGGAAATATGGGATACAGGCGATCAATCTTATTATCATTGGCAAATGGAGTTTCTAAATCAAGCGAATAAAGAAATTAATGCTTTGAGTGTAAGGGAAAAGGATCTCTTAAAAAAAGAATGGTATAGTTTGCATAGAATTTTAAAATTTAATAAAGAAGAAGATATTCTTGAGAGATATGCTTTGATGGTTACAGATAAAATTGCAGGCCGCGCAAGGGGTGCAGCATATAGAACTAAAGATTTACAGCCTTAATTACACAAGGTTTAATAATAATCGGATAGTGTTTTATTCTTCAAAAAACCGAAAGGAGACTATGAACATTAGGCAAATAATAGATAAGATAAATGATAACCAACTTTTTGTGCCTGCGTTTCAAAGAGAATATGTTTGGAAGAGAGATGATGTTAAAGCCCTTTTTGATTCTCTAATAAAAAAGCATCCGTATGGCACATTATTGACATGGGAAACAACTAATCCTCCTGAGTTGAAAGGTAAGGTTCAACACAATGCTCAAATGGGTGCGGTTAAGTTAATATTGGATGGACAGCAGAGAATAACGTCTTTATATATGATTATTACAGGGGAAATCCCTCCATACTATACCCAAGCTGACGTGCTTCATGAGGTTAAGAATTTATATGTAAATTTAGACACTTTAGAATTGGGGTATCACAAGCCAACTATTATGGACAACGATCCATTGTGGTGCCATTTGACAGCAATCTTTAAAGGAGAAATAAAACCAACTAGTATTTTAAAAGCCATTGGAGACGATGAGAAATTAAGGAACAAAGCAGATAAGATTCTTGAGAATTTAGAAACAGTTAAAAGTATACAAGATCGAGATTTTGTTGAACAATCGATACCTGTTACTGCAAGTATCAAAAATGCTATCGATATATTTTATATTGTAAATGCTAGTGGTGTTACCTTGACTGATGCAGAATTAGCTTTAGCTCAAATATCAGGCTATTGGCCTAAGGCAAGAGATCTGATTAAGAAAAAGTTGAATGGGTTAAAAGAGAAAGGGTTTGTTTTTAATTTAGATTTTATTGTTTATGTTTTGCTTGGCATATTGCATCATATGGGTTCAGAAATGAAAAAACTGCATAGTGATGATAACAAAGAAAAACTTCAGAGTACGTGGAAAATCCTCGATGAACAGGTTTTAGATTATGTATTAAATATTATGCAAAACAGGGCTTATATTGATCATACTAAAGAAATAAATTCAGTTTACGCTTTAATCCCTATAGTTGTGTATGTTTTTAATAAAAAAGACAAGAAATTAGACGAGCATGAGATAAAAATAATATTAAAATGGTTTTATTATTCGCAAATAAGATTTAGGTATATCAGCCAGTTGCCACAAAAATTAGATAAAGATATTGGAATTGTTGTCAAATCAAAAAATCCATTTGATGAGCTTATTACAATTATAGATCAAGAACGTCCTCTTAAAATAGTAAAAGAGGAATTTGTAGGAAGAGATGTTCGCCATCCATTATTTAGTTTAATGCGTTGGTATTTTAAGAGCCGAAATGCTGTATGTCTTGGGACGGGGATAGGTATTAGACAGAACATGGGTAAGAAATATTCACTAGAATATGATCATATCTTTGCATGGTCAATTTTAAGGGATGCTGGATATAATATGAATAATCGCCATAAGTATTCCCTAGCGCAAGAAATTACAAATAGAGCAATACTTACGCAGGAAGAAAACAGAAAAAAAGAAGCTAAATATGCTGATGTGTATCTAAAAAGTGTAAAGGAGAAATTTCCAGATGCATTAAGATTGCAGTCTATACCTGAAGATGAAAATCTCTGGAAGCTAGAAAACTATGAAAAGTTTATTGATAAAAGACGCGAAATGCTAGCTGACGAATTAAATGCATTTTTGAGTGGGATTACTGCAACAAAAGAAGGAAAGGCTGAAGTAACTATTGAAGATATGATTTCAGCTGGTGAAAACTCGCTAACAGAATTTAAAACGACTCTTCGTTGGGATCTGAGAGAAGGTAAAATTAATAAGAAACTTGAAGAAGTTGTTATAAAAACAATTGCTGGGTTTAATAATGCTGAGGGTGGCACGTTGATTATGGGTGTTGACGATGACTATGAAATTATTGGTCTAGATTTTGATTACAACACGCTCAGAGATGGAGATAAAGATAAGTTTGAAATTCATTTACGAAATTTAATTAATGAAGCGTATGGCGTTGAGTTCGGAGCAAACAATATATTGATTAAATTCCCTATTATCGAAGAAAAAGAAGTTTGTGTGGTAGATATTAAAAAAGGTGATAAGCCTATCTATACTAAAATGACAGATAAGAATGGGCAAAAGAGCGAAAAGTTTTATGTGCGATCCGGAAATTCTTCTCAGGAAATTTCAGGTTTAGGAGAAATTACAAGTTATATTAAGAGTAGGTTTAAAAGTTAAAAGCTTCTGGAAGCAGGTTCGATCGCTTAGCTATTCGCTTAATATAAAATAAAAGACTATTATTTCTTATTATAAGTGGAGTATTTTTTATGGCTTACTATATTAAAACCATTGTTCAAGTTTGATAAGCAAGAAATTGATAAATGGATGAAGGAAGCCAAAGAATAAAAAGTTTCCTATAAATAGTGCAAATGCGAAAGAGGATTTATGCATGACGAGCATTGTGGATGCGAGAAACATCTAAAAGAGGGATTGGTATTCTTACAGAGCGAGAACTGGGAGAAGGCTAAGGTCTGTTATGAAAAAGCCTTGGCTATACATGAAGACAATGCTGTTGCATGGGGTAATTTAGGGATCTGTTTTAATAACCTTGACGATGATAAGAGGGCTTTGGAGTGTTATAATAAAGCACTTGATTATAATCCATATCACAAGCACGCTTTAGTAAATAAAGGCAGTTTGTTAGCGAAGAAAAAACAGTTAGCCGAAGCCATTAAATGTTTCCAAAAGGCGTTGCAAGCCGATTATCAATTTGAAACTGCACGGGATAATCTGAAGAAAGCCATTGCTGAATTAGGAGTCGGACAAGAATCCCCACCAGACCCTTGGAAGATTATTAACGAGAGTGGAAAATACTTTCTTAAGGCAAAGGGTGAATTGTTGAGGACGCCAAATGGGAATATTATAGAGGCAAAGTCACCAGAGTTGTTAGAAGCTATTATCTCGGATCTTTCGGACCAAGGTGAAATTGTTATTGATCAAGGTATCCTTTTGAGTCCTCGTTGTATAAGTGCATATGTTTTGGCTTCATCCGAGATTGAATTTGCTGATAACCAAGAAGATTTAATAACGAGTTTGCCTAATTGGTTGAAGTCTGACCCTATGTTCTTGCCTACCGCCGGTCATTCTATTGTTTCAATTTATCAAGAGGAGCGGCGTGCAAAGGTTAAAGCGTTTTTTAAGGAAAGAAACATCCTGTTTAAATTAATCGAACAATATAATGATAGCGAGTGGGAAAAAGTGGTATCTGTATTTCAGAAAATTGCTGCTAATTTTACACCTTCTCAAAAATCAGCACTTGTTAATATGGCATGGCCAAATGATAAGCAATTTGTCGCTACAATCATTTATCTTCTTGGTCTCTGTGATGAACGGGAATGGGCTGAAATGGTTTTTTCTAGGACTGCAGATGCCTGCCGGATTATTGGAGAGCAACCGGTTGGCTGGATGATGTCTGTTGTTGATGAATCAAGTGACGAAGAAATCCAAGAGACCATTAATTCGATGATAAATGACTTAGAGGCGGAAGCTAAGATTGTTAAGCGATATCTAGAAATTTCCAAAAGAGTTGAATAGGGAAAACAGCGCCTGTTTAACTACTTGAAATATCTATTGAGCAACTAATTTTGAGATGAAAATATTATGGAATATAAATATCAAGGAAGTGGAGCTCGGGGACGTAGCTTAAAGATTTAAAGTTAGTTATAAAATAGATCCAATTAAAAGCAGCGGTTAGCGTTTGTATAGCGATTTAAAAAAGGATAGCATAATGTTTAAAGAAAAAATAAAGTACACAAGAGATCAGATTTATAAACAACTTGGTGGAAATAAACAAATTTATCTGCCTACCGTAAAAAACGAGGTAGTTTGTGCTTGCCTTAATCCTAAACTTAACCCAGAAGCTCCTAGAATAATCTTAGTAGGAAGTTTGTCGAGAACGAGAAAAAATGCAGATAGTTTATGTTTACAAGAAGGGGTAATACCTGTTTTTTTGAAACGACGCACTAAGGAATGGGAGTATGTGGGTGAGTGGAAAGTTAAAGGTTATTCATCAGAAAAAGCCGATATCCAGGGTTATGAAAAAACATCGGGGCGCAAGGGATTGTATAAGATAATTTTTTTAACAAAGTGTTAATTGTTATAAAAGGAGAAGGTTCTATTTAATTGACAGCTGATATGGTGAAATAGGTGTCTGTCCGTATTAAATAAAATGTAAATAAGCGTAAAAGTTCTCCCATGGGATTGAGAAAATAGCCTAGAAGGAAAAAAGGGGACGGTTCTATTTAATTGACAAGGCAAAGAAAAGATTGAAGCAGTAAAAGGGTAATTATTTTTAGGGATAGAAAAGTTTATTGAGCGAATGGAAAAAATTTTTAAGTAATTAATACTCGGGTAAAAAAGGGTAGGTCTAAGAAAAAATAGAACCGTCCTCTTTTTCCCAGATAAAGAAATTAAGGGAATTATTGCTAGGAATGGTAGTTTCGAAAAATTATGTTATGATTTGATAGATACTGCTAAGGCAGCAGGTGGTAAAGATAGTATAACAGTCATAGCTGTAAAGGTGGGGAGAGCATGAGTTTGGAAAAAACATTTTGTGTTTTAGTATTGTCCGGACCATTAAAGAGCCAAAGGTTTTATGTTAAAAGTAATGTTCCGGTTTTAATTGGGAAAATCGATTATGCTGTAATTAAAATTGATCTTGATGAGTTTTGCTCGAGAAAACACGCAGCTATTTATTTCAATAAAGAAGAGTGTGTTTTAGAAGATCTTGGCAGTACTAATGGGACTTTCTTAAACGATGTCCGTATTAATGGGAAGGTGAAGTTAAAGAATAAAGATATTGTGCGTGTAGGTAGCACGAATATGCAGATAGTGATTAGTAATGATCAAGAAAGTGCAGAGAACGATTGTTTTAAAAAAAAACAGACCTTAATTAAAAAAGGGGGAGTAATCGGTGGATTTCTTGAAGTAATTGATATGTGTGAGGGGGGGATTGGGGTTGTTTATGTCTGCCTTGATCGCAAGCATTCGGCTCTTTTTGCTCTGAAAACATTTAAAACAGAGCTTTCCATTTCAGAAACCCAGGAGGCGCTATTTAAGAAAGAAGCTTTGGTTTGGATAAGATTGGGGAAGCATCCATACATTGTTCAGGCTATTTCTGTGGAGAATTTTGAGTTAAGGATTTACATAGTTCTAGAGTTTATCGCCCCTGATAAAGATGGTAGAAATACTTTAAGACATTATTTAGGATGTCTATCATTGCCAGAAATACTTAAATTTTCTATACAGTTTTGTGATGGAATGGAATATGCATACTCTAAGGGAATTGATGCTCACAGAGATATAAAACCAGATAACATAATGGTAGAAGCTGGCATGATAATTAAGATAACTGATTTTGGGATAGCGAAGTCTCTTCAGGTATTAAATAAGGAAGCGGATACCCATAATACAGATTTATCTCAAGATCTGCGTGTATTTGAAACTAAAATAGGTAAGATCTGTGGGACTTTGCCTTATATGGCGCCAGAACAATTTGAGGCGAAAGTTGATAAAAGAAGTGATATCTATGCTTTTGGTGTTGTTCTCTTTCAGATGGCTATTGGAGGGCAACTTCCTTTTGTTGGAAAAGATTTTGACGAATATGAGAAATTTCATAAGGAAGCTAAATTACCAAAAGTGGATTCGCCATTATTTCCGATTATCCGTAAGTGCTTAGAAAAAAAACCGGATAATCGCTACCAGGATTTTTTAGAAATAAGAGAAGCGTTAAATGATATCCTCGTTCAAGAAGGGTATGCAAAAGTGAGTGCATCAGTTAGTTCAGATTTAGACTATAGAGATTTAACAAATAAGGGAGATTCGCTAGATAGTCTTGGTCAGTACGAAGAAGCAATAAAAAATTATGAAAGAGCGCTTGAGATTAATCCGGAATATGCAAGAGCATGGTTGAATAAAGGGAGTGCTTTGGGAAGACTTGGGGAATTCAATGAGGCATTTGCATGTTTTGATAAAGCTATAGAAATTTATCCTTTAGGATACGAGAATTGGTATATAAAGGGCCAATGGTTATTAAGATTAGAAAGAAATTCTGAAGCATTGGAGTGCTTTGATAAGGCGCTAGAAATAAATCCAGATTATGCTGCTGCATGGGATGACAAGGGAGCGGTACTATGGAAATCGGGTAAACCGCAAGATGCGATTATGTGCTATGATAAAGCGATACAGATAAATCCTCAAAATGCACTTGCATGGCTTCAAAAAGGAAGGATATTAAGTGAACTTAAAGTGCGTCCATGGGTTTTTGAAGTGCTGCGTTGCATAGATAAAGCGTTAGAAATAAATTCTGAGTATATACAAAAGAAATTTCCGGATGTTTGGCTTCTAAAAGGTTCATTATTAAAGAGTATCGGAAAGCAGAAAGAAGCGATAAGCTGTCTTGATAGAGGTCTTAAATATAGTGATGATATCAATTTGTACATGATAAAAGGGGATATTCTAAAAAGGTTAGGAAGATATAATGAAGCAATTTTGTGTTATGATAAAGTACTTGAAAAAAACACTAAATCAATAGAGGGATGGCATAATAAGGGAGCTGCTTTAATGGCAATCAATAAATTTATTGAAGCATTGGATTGCCTTAATAATGCATTGGAGTTGGATCCCACAAATATTGAGCAATGTAATGATAAAGGTGTAATCTTGATAAATCTTGGAAAGTTTGAAGAAGCCATAACATGTTTTGATTATTCCCTTAAAATGGATAAAAAAAATTCTAGGGCATGGGGTTTAAAAGGTCTTGTGCTATTAACAACTACATCGTTGTTGCCAAAAGATAAACAGGAGAGTTCGTATAAGAAGGTATTGCAATATTTAGAAGAGGGTCTTCAGATAATCCCGAATGACGAAGTCCTTAACAAAATGAAAAAAGAAATATTGAACGGATTAAGAAATAATCAGTACCCCTAAACCCTGGATTTGAAACGATTTTTCCAGTATAAGTTTATGAATAAAGAAATATAAATAGTTTCTATTTGGATATCAAAAATAAAGATAATTGATAAGGCCATTCAAATAGCTGTCATAGCTCATGCTGGACAGGTCCGAAAGGGCGATGGGTTGTCGTATATAATCTGCCCCATATCTGTGCAGCAAAATTATCCAGATTTGGGTTTTTTGATTACATTGTTGCAGCTGGATATGTTCATGATGTTCTAGAGGATATAAATTTTACTCCACATAAGCTCAAAAAGGAATTAGGATCTAAAGTTTTTGATATTGTTGGCGGTGACAAATAATGATTCTTTAAATGATAAGCCGCTCTATGTTGGTCGGACAAACAATCTAAGAGGCGACTACGTAATCATACGCGGCCTTCTCACGATATGGCGACATTTGCTTTTCTTTTGGCACGGCATGCTACTAATCGGCTATTGGGATTTCGAAAAGACCTATTAAAGAATGATACTATTTTTAGAAAAGCATTTGATGCCGAACGAGAGCGCATCAAGATAATTGCTGTTTGGTTTGTTAAAGAGAAAGAACCGGTTGGGCAGGCGTTATTAGAAATTTACGCGGCATACGTGTCCAAGGCAAAATATAATGATTTTGATACGCACTAACAGAAACGAACACAGACAATGATTATTACCGAATTCAATAATAGTTGGGAGAAGCAAAACGGTTTTAAAGGAGAATAATTAATTATGAGTAATAAAGTGTTTGCAAGAGCTTTAAATTATATTGATGATCTCAGGAACAGGGGTAAGCTAAGCTTTCTTCGAAACAAAAATTTGATTGGCACTGATATTGATATACAATTTCGAGGTGATTATCTTAATCTTTACTATAAGGGTGCCAGTTTACTTAAATTCAAATGGCTTTCTAAGAATACTTATGAGATTACTATAAGCAAGAAATATTTAGAGCCTAGTAAGATAGCATGGTTACAGGACAAAAATAGATTAAACGATAATTCCCTAAAGCCTATTAGGAAGAATTTTAAGCAAATTGTTGCGCAACTAAAAAGAAATATTAGGTATTTGGGAAAGGGAAAAGAAAACGCTTTTGAACAGATATTTATTGAGAATAATTGCAATGTTAGGAATAGGCCTTCTTTTATAGTTATAGATCGGCAAGTAGTAATTCCTGGCTCTAAGGATCGGCTTGATCTTGTTGCGATATCAAAGATTGACGGGGTTAACGAATATCGCTTGAATTTGATTGAATTAAAATACGGAGAAGATAAACGGATACCAAAAGTGCATGATGAACAACTTGAAAAGTATCATCTAAGATTTAAGAATGATTATCCTAATATTGCCAAACAATATCAGGCAATCATCAGGCAGAAAATGAGCATTGGCTTATTGCCTTATCTTACTCAAGATATATCCATTTCCAAGGATTCAAGTACAATGAAGAAAATCGCTGTTTTTGGTAATATTAGAGATGATCATCGTTTCGTTGAACAGGCGAGGAGTCAGTTTGATGAAAATACTTTTTATGTTATTCAAAATAATATTTTAGAAGAGAGTAAAATGAAAAAATGCAATTAATCATTCATCGAGGCACATATCAAATCGGCGGCAGTTGTGTCGAGGTTCAAACAGCCGATACTAGAATTCTTCTCGACTTTGGAATGCCGCTATATGATTCAACTGGTTCTGATTTTAATGAACGCAACATTGAAGGCAAATCAGTTGAAAAGCTTATCAAAGAAAATGTTTTGTTTGATATCAAAGGATTGTATAGAAATTCTACTCCTTCAATAGACGCCGTGCTTATTTCCCACTCTCATAAAGATCATTACGGTTTTCTACCCTATATTAATCCTAAAATACCCATTTATTTAAGTAAAGGTGCTTATGAACTAGTCAATGCGCTTAATGTGTTCTTGCCGGAGTCTAAGAGGACTAATATTAATAACCCAATTTTTTTGCGGCACAATCGACTTCTTAAAATAGGCGGCTTCCAGATTAAACCATATTTGGTGGATCATTCAGGATTTGATGCCATGGGATTTTTAATAACAGAAGTCCCAACAGGTAAAACAATTCTTTATACTGGGGACTTCCGTGCCGGAGGCTGGACCAAGAAAAGATTTGATGATTTTATAAAAAATCCGCCTAAAAGTGTTGACTGTTTATTGATGGAAGGCACTATGCTTGCCAGAGAAGGTGGTAAGTATCCGGGTGAAACGGCAGTTGTCCAGGGAGTTGTTGCTGTAATCAAAGAAAGTGCAAATGCAGTTATTCCAGTATATTGCTCTGGGCAGAATATTGATCGTATAGTTTCATTGTATAAGGCTGCACTTAAAACAAAGTCAATTCTTGTTGTGGATCCATACACTGCGTATATGTTAAAAGTAGCAGGCAAAATATCAAAGCATATTCCACAGATTGAATGGGATAATATTCGAGTATTTCTGGCTAATTATGGCAAGGGAGATATTTATATTAATAAGATCTCAAAGACTAAAGACAATCAGATGATGATTAGTCTTGGCAGAAAAAAGATAAAAGCTTTTGATTTTGCCAATCTTAAGCAAAAAGTATTACTTTTAATGCGCAACACTATGATCCCAGTAGTAGAGAATATTCCCCAAATTCAAGGCTCAACAATCATCTATTCCCAATGGGAAGGTTATATAAAAAAAGATACAGTTGATGCAAAGAAGTTCTGGAGCTTTGTTAAACGCAATAAATTGAAAGTAGAACATATCCATACAAGTGGCCATGCTACGCTTGATAAGCTCAAAGAGTTTGCTAGTAAGGTGAATGCGCGACAAATTGTTCCAATCCATACGGAATACCCTGAAAGATTTAAAGATCATTTTGGGCCTAATGTAGTTCGCTATAAAGATGGGCAGAGTTTTGAGGTGTAAGATTTAGTTTGTGGATATCTGAAGATGCTTTTTAATAATCCTTATTTATAAGAATATTACAATGACTTGCTATATGTCAAATCTTATGGCATATAAGGAGTTGGAATATAAAATAAGGAGGATATTTTGGGTAAGAAATTAACATTGAATGAATGGCTTGGAGAGTTAAGAGGGCAATTTGATGAAGAGGATTTTTGTAAAATAGTGGATAAAGCGACAGTTAAGGTTCAACTAAATTATGCGCATGGGAAGTCGATAAACGACCTATTTTTCACATATGAAAGAAAAGATGCTCCAGACGTAACAGGTCTTAAAATAAAGGATATTAGTGTTTGATAAATGGAGTTAGATCAGAACTATTGACTTAAATGCCGGGGAATCTTAAAACTTGACACTTTCCGAATGGAGGAGTAAACTTAAAATATAGTTACAAAGTCCCGAGTTAAGAAGGAATAAATCCCGGACTCTAAAAAAGTAAAACCTTCGCCAAGAAAAGGCGAGGGTTTTTTTATTTTTAAAGGGAGATGGATATGATATCAAAAGAACAAGCCATAAAAGCTGCGCGTGAATTGCAAAAAGGCAAATTAAAAATATTTAAAGTTGTGGATGTTCCGCCTGAAGGTCTTTATGGGGCTGGAGATTCTAAAAACTGCTGGTTTGTTATTTGTTCTCGTTTTAGTGATGATGTTGCTTTTTTTGGAGGAGACAGAATTATTGGGATTGATAAAGATACAGGACGTATATCATTTGATTGTATAGTTGGAGATTGAAATGAATAAAGAATTTTCTGCAGGCGGAGTAGTTTTTAGAAAACATGCAAATGTAAGGAGGAATAGATGAAAAGGATTTTATTAACCGCATTAATAATGCTATTGGTATCCTCTAATGTCCAGGCAAAAGAGAGTTTTAAAATGCCAGGCCTTATACATAATAGAGATTTTTTAAAAATTGATGTTCATTCTGCTGCCCCCGGGGTGGAAATTGACGGTGTCATATATAAAGCAACATCAAGTAATGATTTTAGTTCTTTAATTCCGCTAGAGTTAAAAGGCGACTATGGCTTGTGGGATTGTTATGAATTTGTTTATGAAGATGGGTTTAGAGAATATGAAACCATAGTCAAAGGTAATTTGGATGATGACCCTGAAGAAGAAGTAGTGATTTCTTTCTGTGCTCGCACAAAAGACGATATGCAGATAGCGACTCACTTTTGCCAAGTATATGATCCGATAATAGGCAGCGAAAATAAAATAGTTTATAGATTAGCCAAAACTATCTGCGGCAATATGTACCCTGGATCAATAGAGCTTAGCGATCTGAATGGTGATGGCAAAAACGCTATTATTATGTTTAGCCACGGAGGTATGCATGGTACAGATATTTATGCTTATCAATATCAGGAAGGCGATTATCAAAAGATATTCGATGAAGTCAGTGCTTGTCCCATAGAATTCGAAGTGCAACAGAATACCGCTTTTATAAAAGTGGGCAGAGAGAATTGGGAGCAGGAAAATTGGTGTTATGCCAGCGAGAACAACTTATGGGAGGTTTATAGGTGGAATGGAGCCGAGTTTGCTTATGATGAAACTAAAAGCACGACACCATTATTGGGGTTTACTGAGGCAATGAGTCGCACTATGGAAGAATATGTTAAGAGAAATAAGGAATAAGCTGAAATATGTCAAAAAAGGATTTTAGATGAATAGCGAGCATTTCTAAATGGAGCTGTGGAAATGAGAGTGATTGGCAAATATAAGGCTAAAGAAATTAAAGTATTGTCGTTGTTTGTTACACAAACTTACGGTGATTTGTTATGTGGCTCTCGTAAGGCTATGAATCTTGAGATTATAGCTTCAACAATTGGGCGAACCTCGATAAAATTATTTGGCTCACATGTGCCGCATTATAATGCGGATATTAATAATATTGATATGGAGGACTATTTGCCTCCAGAAACGATTTATGCTGATTTAGAATGTTTTGCTCCTATTAAAGAAGGCGATGGGTCTCGTTTGATTTTAGTTTGGTTTCAAGATTCAAGCCAAGATCCATTTACTGTTGCAATTGAAAAATTAAAAACGATTCACTGGGAAAAACATGCGGAGGATTATGAAATATAGCAGAGGTGAATTATGAAAAAAGTCAAAACAACTGTTGAAGGTTACATAAATCGTA
>Ga0180007_10001603_pt1 | contig 29687 bp, 24 predicted proteins | sample MM_PC_MetaG_FD_121122 | JGI IMG/M metagenome (GOLD analysis project Ga0180007, IMG submission 121122) | Groundwater microbial communities from the Aspo Hard Rock Laboratory (HRL) deep subsurface site, Sweden - MM_PC_MetaG | ecosystem: Environmental > Aquatic > Deep subsurface > Groundwater... | reverse complement strand
GGGGCGTCCACCGCTCCGCGTGTTATTTGCCGATATAACGGCAGACAGCAGGCAACAGCGCAATAACAGGATTACAGAGGCCCACATCACGCACGGCTACACCTTGAAAGAGATTGCGGATCACCTGGGAATTCATTATACGACAGTAAGCAGGTTAGTCGCCGGGAAAAGAAAAAAGTGATTTTTCAAGACCTGACCCCACAAATGTGACCCCACAAATGCAACCAAATCTGACCCAAATCCGGGCGCGATCCAGGTATATTAACATTTTCCGAGTCCCTTAATTCTCTCTCCTGTCAGAATATCTATAATACCATTTTCCTCATCCCCGGTGCCCGCTTTTTTCCTGTCCGCCTGGGGAGCTTCTTTTGCAGCCGGCGCAACCGGCGTGGTTTTCACATTAACCGTTAGATCGGTAAAGATGTTTTCCGGCACTTCGACAACCGGACTTGCAGCCGGTCCCGCATCAGCAGGCCGGTCTTCAGTCATATCTCCGGCCATGTCAGCAAGGCCTCCCTCCAGAACCAGCTGCGAAAAGGCGCCCAGCGCATCACTCACCTTTTCCATCCGCCTGGCAAGGTCCGGGTCAACGCCAAACAATGCACCACGGGCAACACTGATAATTTCCAGGCAGGCAAAAACATCTTCAATGCGGCGCAGATCGTAAACTTGCCCACGTTTGCTGTCTGATCCCATGCAACTCCTCACACAATAGCAGAAAAAAATCACGGCCGGCCTGCTCCAGCAGGCCGGGGAGGGTGAAACACCTCGTTTCTGATATAATAATACAGATGCTAGCATGAATAAAACTTGATTTGTTAATTTTTTCTGATCAGAATGCGCAACCATGACACTGCAGGTTGACAGCAAAAATGATCGTTTGCTAAAAAATCCGCAACATTTCCGGGGAAAAAATGTCTATCCGTAAACAAAAACAAAACGGATAAGGAGAGGCAATGACGACAGATGTCCAGCAGCTGACCAGAGAAATTGAGACGGAAGCACAGCTTCTTGACCAGATACGCAGAGAAATCGGCAAGCTCATCGTGGGACAGGCCAAACTGGTTGAACGGCTTCTTGTGGCCCTGCTCTGCAACAACCATGTTCTCATCGAAGGGGTGCCGGGACTTGCCAAGACCCTGACCGTAACCACCCTGGCGCAGGCCATCCAAGCCTCGTTTCAAAGAATTCAGTTCACCCCGGATCTCCTGCCGGGCGACCTGATCGGCACCCTGATCTATAATCCGAAAACTGGTGATTTCACCACCAGGAAGGGACCGATTTTCGCCAATATCATCCTGGCCGACGAAATCAACCGCGCCCCGGCCAAGGTGCAGAGCGCCCTGCTTGAGGCAATGCAGGAGCGCCAGATCACCATCGGCGACCACACCTTTCCTCTCGACGACCCTTTCATGGTGCTGGCCACCCAGAATCCGATTGAGCAGGAAGGCACCTACCCATTGCCTGAGGCCCAGGTTGACCGTTTCATGCTCAAACTCAAGGTCACCTATCCCTCAAAAAGCGAGGAACAGCAGATTCTGCGCCTTATGGCGTCATCCTCCGAGCTGCCAAAGGTATCACCTGTCATCAGCCCAGAGGACATCAGGCGGCTCCGTCGCAAAAACGAGCTGATTTACCTGGACAGCAGGATTGAGGAGTATATCGTCAATCTGGTGGACGCGAGCCGCAATCCCGAATCCTATAAGATGAGCATACGCCATCTCATCCAGTACGGGGCCTCCCCCAGGGCCACCATCTTTCTTGCCAAGGCGGCCAAGGCCAACGCCCTGCTGGCCGGCCGCGGCTTTGTCACCCCGCAGGATGTCAAAACCATTGCCATGGATGTGCTCCGGCACCGGGTCATCGTCACCTATGAGGCGGAAGCGGAAGAGAAGACAAGCGAGGATGTGATCCAGCAGATACTCGACACGATTGAGGTACCATGATCAACAGTGAACTGGCCGGAAAAATCCGCACCATCCGCATATACACCAACAAGGCGGTGAACGACATCCTGGCCGGCGAGTATGAAAGCGTCTTCAAGGGCCGGGGCATGGAGTTCGATGAGGTGCGGGCCTATCAGCCGGGTGACGACATCCGCACCATTGACTGGAATGTCACCGCCCGCACCGGTCACCCATACGTGAAGCAGTATGTGGAGGAAAGAGAGCTCACCGTCTTTTTTCTCGTTGATCTTTCCGCCTCCGGCGCCTTTGGCAGCAAGCACCGCCTGAAGAACGAGGTGGCGGCGGAACTCTGCGCCCTGCTGGCCTTTTCCGCCATCAAGAACAATGACAAGGTGGGGCTCATCGCCTTTACCGACACGGTGGAGATGTTCATTCCCCCCAAAAAGGGGTCCACCCATGTCCTGCGCCTCATCAGGGAAATTCTCAGCTTTTCGCCGGAACGGGGCGGAACCAACATTGCGGCAAGCCTCCACTTCTTCGGCAGAATCAGCCATAAACGCTCGGTGGCCTTTCTTGTCTCGGACTTTATTGATCAGGATTTTTTCAGCCCCATGCGCATCATCGCCCGCCGCCATGACCTGATCGCCGTTTCCATCACCGATCCGCGGGAGCAGGAACTGCCCGAGGCCGGGCTCATTGAGCTTGAAGACGCGGAAACCGGCAAACGGATGATGATCGACAGCAGCAGCCCTGAGGTGCGCCGCGCCTTTGCCGCCTCAGCCGCCAAGAGATTAAACGATCTGGCCGGTCAATTCGCCGCCATGGGGGTGGACCATATCCCCCTGCAGACAACCCATGATTATGTTCTTGACCTGGTTCGTTTTTTCAGGATGCGAGAACGGCGACGGCGCTGATTGCCATGTTACAAAAACCGATCATCCTGCAGCTTTTTTCCATCGTCTTTGCTTTATGCCTGCTGCTGTGCGGCTGCCAGACCAGGCAGCCCGCGGGCAGCACCACCCCTGCCGCAACGACCGTCACCGAGGAACTGCGCAGCGGCCAACTGAGCTTGCAGCTCATCCTTTCCAGCTCGCAGATTTCCATTGCCGACCATCTGCAGCTTACCCTGACAGCCACTGCGCCGGAAGATCTTGAGATCAGCTTCCCTGAATTTACCGGCAGCGTCGGGGATTTCACCCTGGCCGGCACGGCATCGGCCCCCAAAGAACTGATCGGCGCACAAATCAGGCAGAGCCGCACCCTGACACTCTCTCCCTATCTGCCCGGGCAATACACCATCCCGGAAATGAAGGTCAGCGCCAAAGATAAACAGGCCGAAGACCGCCAGGAGGAAGTGACAATCCCGGCCCGTACCATCCCGGTCACCTCCTTTCTGCAAAGTGACGAGCAAGATCCTCAGATCGCCGATATCTACCCCCCGGTTGCGCAACCTCTGCCAACACTTTACTACTTGCTGGCCTGCGGTGCCGGGGTTGTGGTTCTCGCCCTGCTCCTGTATTTTTACCGCAGACACGTACGGCATAAACCACCTCCCCCTCCGATATTGCTACATGTCGCGGCCCTGGCAGAAATCGACCAACTGCTGCAGGAGCAGGGAAAAAGCTGTGATTTTGCCCATTTTTACAGCAGGCTTACCCTCATCCTCCGCCAGTATATCGAAGCGCGCTTCGGCCTGAAGGCAGCAGAGCAGACCACCGAGGAATTTTTCGACTCACTGAAGAATTCTTCCCTTTTTACCGGGGAACAGAAGGAGCTGCTCAGGGGCTTTCTCGGCCGCTGCGATCTGATAAAATTCGCCCGCATCATCCCGGTCCGGCAGGAGGTTGACGCCGGTATCGAACTGTGCCGCGATTTCATCAGGGCAAGCGGTGAAAAAATTGAGCAGCGCACCACGCAGGAGAGAGCACGATGAGATTCGCCACGCCCTGGGCCTTTCTTGCCCTGCTGCTCATCCCTCTGCTGCTTTATTACCAGCTTGGCCGCAAACGGCCGCGGGCCCTTACATTTTCCGCCATTGAGCTTTTTCGTCCGATGGGCATCTCCTGGCGACAGCGGCTCGCCGCTCTGCCGCTCTGCCTGCGCGTCCTCGCCCTGATTCTGCTCGTCACCGCCTTTGCCCGGCCTCAGCAGGGCATCGAAAAAACCTATGACATCAGCCACGGCATTGCCATCGAAATGGTCATCGACCGCTCAAGCAGCATGGGGGAAGAGATGGTCATCAATAACATGGGAACAAACCGCCTTGAGGCCGTTAAAAAAATCTTTGAGGAGTTCGTCAACGGCAACGGCAAACAGCTTGCCGGGCGTCCCAACGACCTCATCGGCCTGGTCAGCTTTGCCCGTTATCCGGAAACAGTGTGCCCGCTGACCTTGGCCCACGAGGCGCTGGGCGGCTTCATGGCAAATATCCAACTGGTGACAAACAGGATCGAAGACGGCACGAGCATCGGCGACGGTATCGCCCTGGCCGCCGCCAGACTGCAGAAAGCGGAGGAGGTTCTGTCCCGGGAGTATAAAAATGACGCCGGCGGCCGTTACGAGATAAAAAGCAAAATCATCATCCTGCTCACTGACGGAGCGCATAATGCCGGCACCCTTACCCCGCTTGAGGCGGCCAGACTTGCCGGGCAGTGGGGCATCAAGATCTACACCATCGGCATCGGCGAGGATATCGACACAAGCGGCATCCAAGGCTTTTTTGCCCGCATGAACCGGCTGGCGCGGGGGGTGGACAAGAAAACACTTAAGGAAATTGCGGATACCACCAACGGCATCTTCCGCATGGCTGCCGATGCCGACAGTCTGCGCACCATTTATGCAGAGATAGACCGGCTGGAAAAAAGCGAAATTGAGAGCATCCGCCATATTGACTATGCGGAACATTTTCCCTTTTTCGTCATGACGGCGCTGGCGCTGCTTGTCATGGAAATGACCCTGCGGGCAACGGTGCTGCGGAAAATACCATGAGCGATATCCATTTTACCGACATACACATGTTTCTGCTGCTCTGGCTGCTGCCGCCGCTGCTGCTGCTCTTTTTCCATGCCGCGGCCCGGCGCAGAAAAGCCCTGGCCGCCTTTATCGAACCGGCCCTGGCCGGCAAATGCGGCAACACGGCCCGTCCGGCCAGACGTGGGAGCCGTGTTCTGCTTTTCTGCGTGGCGTTGGCCTGCATGATCATCGCCCTTGCCCGTCCGGCCTGGAATCTGCGGGAAACCACCGTGACACGCTCCGGCCGGGATCTGGTCTTCATGATTGACGTATCGAAAAGCATGCTGGCCGCTGATCTGATGCCGGACCGCCTGGAGCGGGCCAGACTGGCCATCAGAGACTGCGTGGAAAAACTGCAGGGGGACCGCATCGCCTTGGTGGCCTTTGCCGGCACTGCCGCAGTAAAATGCCCCCTTACCCAGGACTACGGTTTTTTTCTGATGATGCTTGACGCCATCAACACGGACAGCATCGGCCGGGGAGGCACCCTGATCGGCGATGCCCTGCGCACCACCCTCAATCAGGTCTTTGATGATCAGGAAAAACAGTTTAAAGATATTATCCTGATAACTGACGGTGAGGATCACGAGAGCTTTCCGGTGCAAGCCGCCCAGAAAATCGGTGATGCAGGCATCAGGCTTCTGATCATCGGCCTCGGTGATGAAAAGGAGGGACAACGCATCCCCATCACCACGGCTGACGGCAAAAGCAGCTTTTTAAAATACAACGGCCGGGAGGTGTGGAGCAAGCTGGACGGCCAGACCCTGCGCCGGATGGCGGAGGCCACCCCCGGGGGCCGCTATCTGCCGGTGGCGACAGGCACGGTGGATTTAGGCGAGGTTTATCTCGACCTGGTTGCCTCGGCCGGCCAGAAAGAGCTTGAATCAAAGACCATCAAACGCTATGAAGAGAAGTTCCAGATCTTTCTGGCTGCCGCCATTATCCTGTTAACCGCTGAAGGCATGATCGGCCGCGTCCTGCTCATCTGCGCGCTTGCCCTGCTGCCTGTGCTGCAGCCGGTCCCCTGCCTGGCATCAGCCCGCTCGCAGATCAATGCCGGCAATGAGGCATACAGCAGCGGCAATTTCAGTGAGGCGCTAACTCTTTATGAAAAGGCGCTGGCCGCCCAACCCGATCACCCTGCCGCCGGGTTCAACAAAGGGGACAGCCTCTATCGCCAGGGAAAATTCGCTGAGGCGGAGGCCGCTTTTGAGCAGACCATTGCCAACGAAAAGAATTCGGATCTGCTGGCTGAAAGCTGGTTCAACCGGGGCAACGCCCGTCTTCAGAGCGCCGAACAGAAAACGGAGCTGCAGGAAAAACTTGCCGATCTCAAGGAGAGCGCCGATTTCTATCAAAAATCATTACAGCTTGAGCCTAAACTTGCAGGCGCCGGGCGCAATCTGGAAATCTGCCGCCGCAAAATAAAGGAAATTGAGCTCCAGCTTGACGAGCAGAAAAAAAAGGAGCAGGAAGAGCAGCAGAAGCAGAAAAACCAGGAGCAGAAGCAGCAGCAAGAGGAGAAGCCGCAACAGAACCCCCAGAACGCCAGCTCCGAACAACAGCAACAAGAGCAGGAGCAGAAACAGACAGACGGCGAACAAAAAGACCAGCAGCAGCCTCAAAACAAAAAAGGCTCCTCCCCGCCGCAGGAGCAGGACCGGCAGTCAGGCGGGGAGATGAACCGGCAGAAGCAGAACCAGGACGGCACAAACGGCCAGGATCAACCCATGGGACAGGAACAGAAAGACCAGGCAAAGGAACGTATTGATCAAACGGTTGAAGCAATCCTGAACGCAGAACAAAAACTGCAGGAAATGCGCATGCAGCGGATGCGTCTGGCGCCCGACGCCGTGGAAAAGGACTGGTGATCCAGTTCGCCTGCAAGATGGAAGAAGAGAATATGAATAATTGCCCCCGAAAAACCAGACAGACCCTCTTGATTACCTTCATCCTCCTCAGCCTGCAGCTGTTTGTTGCTGCATCCCTGCCCGCCGCCTCCGATATCTCAGTGGAAATCCTGCTGGACCGGCAGGAAGCTTCCATAGGAGAACCTCTCGCCATGCAGATCCGGGTCAACGGCGCAAGCGAAGCTAGCCCGCCCGATCTCTCGCAGCTTGTTGATTTCAATGCGCAGGAGCGGGGAGGACAGGGCACCAGCAGCACCTCCGTCACCAATGTCAACGGCAAATGGGAACGCATCACCCATCTGGGTTACGTCTTCAACTACACCATCACCCCGAAGCATGCCGGCCGTCTGACGATCCCTGCCCTTGCCGTTGGGGTCGAGGGCAGCACCTACCGGACCGAACCTGTGGCACTCATTGCCAGTCAGCCGGAAGAAACGGGTGATCTGAAATTAAAGATTTTCCTTTCCAGCGCCAAATGTTACGTGGGTGAACCGGTGACCATGACCGTCACCTGGTTTGTCGGCAAGGATGTCAATGGTTTTGAATTCCAGCTGCCTGTTGTTAATGATCCCCGTTTTGAACTTGTGCCGCTGGACAATAAATCAGGCGGACCCGGCCAGGATGAAATAAAAATTCCCATCGGCAGTGATGCGGTTGTAGCCGTAAAAGGCAGAGGAGAGCTGGCCGGCAGGGAATTTCTCACCGTCTCCTTCCAGTATCTGCTGCTGCCGAAGGAGGCGGGCAGCTTCACCCTGCCCCAGGCAACAGTGGCCTGCCAAACCATCTCCGCATCCCGCCAGTCGCCAAGACGCGGCCCGCACAACGGTTTCGGCAGTTTTGACGATTTTTTCGGCAACAGCAGCCAGCCGGTCTACCGCACCCAGGTCGTGCCCTCCAATACCCCAGAGCTGACCGTGGTCCCTTTGCCGGATCAGGACAGACCGGCGGACTTCCCCGGCCTGGTGGGTGATTATGCGATCCAGGCCGATGCCGCGCCCCGGGAAGTGAACATCGGCGACCCTGTCACTCTGACCGTGACCGTCAGCGGCCCCTATGCCCAGAAGGTCAGGCTCCCTGATCTTTCCAGTTTTCTGCCCGCATCATCCTTCAAGATACCTGAGGAAATCGCGGCGGGCGATATGGCGGACAACAAGAAGATATTCACCCAGACCATCAGGGTGAAAGACACCTCGGTCACGGCAATACCGCCCATTGAACTTGCCTATTTTGATCCAGTCAAAAAGAGCTACCAGCTTGCCAGGACAGACCCTGTTCCCCTCACTGTGCATGCGGCCCGCGTTGTCACTGCCGATGATGCCGAAGGCAAGGCGGCCGGCGTTGCGCAAAAAGAACTGAAAGCTGCGGAAAAAGGCCTGGCCTCAAACTATGAAGGGGAAGATGCGCTTATTGACCAGCGGGCGGAGTCTTACCAGGTTGACCGGTGGATGCTGCTTTTTGCCGTCCCGCCGCTTCTTTTTTTACTGATTGGCTTTGTCCGCTTCATGAAAAAAAGAAGAGAAAACGGCCACGAACGGCGCCAGACAAAACTTGCCCTGGCTAAACTTGAACGGCAGCTTGCCGATGCTTCGCTTTCTCCGGAAAGCCTTTCCTCTTCTTTGAAAGAATACCTGGCCGTGAAACTGCAGAAAAATGCCGGCGCCCTTACCTTCCTTGACGTGGAACCTGCTCTCCTTGCACTGCAGGCAGATGCAGCGCTGGTGGGCGAAGTCGAGGAACTGCTGGCCCGTTTTGAAACCTGGGAGTATGCCGGTGCAAACAGCATGGTAAAGGACATTGAGCAGATCAGGGCGAAAACCCTTGACGTGGCCCGCAGACTTGAGGTTTATTTCCCCTAACAGGCTATTAAAAAGTTACTGAGTCCTAAAATGAAAATATTTCCCTTACACCTCATTTTCCTGCTGTCCTGTTTTCTTTTCCCAGGGCCGTCAACCAGCTTTGGCGGCCAGGAAAACACCAAGATTTTTACGGAAGCAAATTCCTTCTTCCATCAGGCAAATGCGGCGGAAGATGCCGTGCAGGCCAGGCAACTTTACGAAAAGGCCCTGCTGCGCTATGAACAGATCTCCAGGGATGTGCAGAACGGCAGACTTTACTATAATATCGGCAACACCTATTTCGCCCTTGATGATATCGGCCGGGCCATTGTCAATTACCGGCGGGCCGAAAAACTGATGCCGGGCGATGAAAACCTCACGCAAAACCTCGCCTATGTCTTAAGCAAGCGGCAGGATGTTATCCCCGCCCGGCAGGGGGAAAAGCTGCTGCAAACCCTCTTCTTCTGGCATTACGACCTGTCGCACCATAAGCGATTGCTGCTTTTTTCCGGCTGCTACCTCCTGTTCTGGCTGGCTGTCGGTCTCATGTTTTTCACCCCTGTGCCAGTCCCGCGGTGGCTGACCGGCTCACTGCTCGGGCTCAATCTGTTGCTTGCCACATCCCTCGTCTTTGAGCATTTCACGGCAAACCCGGCTACAGGCGTTATCGTTTCGCCTGAAGTTGTGGCCCGCCAGGGCGATGGCCGCAATTACCAGCCAAGTTTTACCGCACCACTGCATGCCGGTGCGGAGTTCCGGCTGCTGGAAAAACGGACGAACTGGCTGCGGGTGGAATTAAATGACGGCAGAGACTGCTGGCTGCCGGTGCAAAGCTGCGAGCTGATCTGGTGATATGATGGAAAAGATGTTCAAGGAAATGTATGAGGCGGGCGATACTCCGTGGGAGCTGCATCGGCCGGATTGCAATCTGATCGAGATGGTCAGAGATCATGGGATTGCCCGCGGAGCGGCGCTGGACATTGGCTGCGGTACAGGCAACAACACCATCTGGCTTGCCCAGCAAGGATTTGATGTCACAGGCTGCGATGTGACGGAAATTGCCATCAACCGGGCCATTGCCAAGGCTGCTGCGGCAAAAGTCGCCTGCACCTTCCTGCGCCTTGACTTCCTCAAGGATGAGGTGCCCGGCGGCCCTTTTTCCTTTCTTTTTGACCGGGGCTGCTTTCATTCCTTTGACAGCGCTAAGGATCGCCGGCATTTCGCGGAAAAATCAGCCTCCCTGCTGCAGAAAGACGGCCTATGGCTCTCGCTGGTCGGCAACCGCGATGAAATCCGCGATAATTCCGGCCCGCCCCAGCGTTCGGCCCTGGATATCATCAGTGCGGTCGAACCCTGCTTTGAAATTTTGCTGCTTGAGGCCAACCACTTTGACACAAACCATGAATCCGCCCACCGCAACTGGGTTTGCCTGATGAAAAAGCGTGCACGTTGAGCCTGCCTGATTTCCCTAGCAGGCATACATTTACATTTGCCGAATAAAAAGAAACAACACCAAGAAAAACTTCAGAGGAGAAGCAGCCATGAAAGTCGTCGCATTTAACGGAAGTGCCCGCAAGGGCGGCAATACCGCCGCCCTGCTGCAACAGGTGCTTGAGGAAATCGCCATGGAAGGCATTGAGACGGAGCTTATCGAGCTGGCCGGCAGAGCCGTACCCGGATGTATCGCCTGCTTCAAGTGCTTTGAGAGAAAAAACCAGCAGTGCGCCGTTGATAACGATATCATCAACGAGGCCATTGCCAAAATGACGGAGGCCGATGGCATCCTGCTGGGCTCGCCAACCTACTTTGCCAATGTTTCCGCCTCCATGAAAGGACTGATCGAGCGATGCGGCATGGTATCCCGCGCCAACGGCGACATGTTCAAAAGAAAAGTCGGCGCCGGTGTTGTCGCCGTCCGCCGGGCCGGGGCCTCCCATGTCTTCAGTTCCCTCAACAATTTCTTCACCATCGGCCAGATGATCATTGTCGGCTCATCCTACTGGAACATCGGCATAGGCCACGATCCCGGCGAGGTATTAAATGACCAGGAAGGGATCAGAACCATGCAGGATCTTGGCCGCAATATGGCCTGGCTGATCAAAAAAATCAAGGCATAGCAGGTGATGCAACCTCCACCCACTCCCCGAGCCGCGCTGCAGGCAGGCAGGCATCGCAGACGGACAGCGAGGCCAGGCCTTCCTCGCCGCTGACGGGGTTGGCCGCCTGTCCCTTGAGGAAGGCGAGCCAGTCATTCAGCAGCGGGACAATGGTTGGGGTCAGCGGCGCATGACTGACCGGCATGATTGCCGCGCCCTGAATAAACTCCAGCCGTCCATGCACCTGGTCGCCATGCAGCTCGCCGTCCAGGCCGACAAACTCTTAGCGGGCGTCATTCTTATTTTGGTTATGTCAGCCCAAAGGAATTTGAGGAAATGCGGCTTTGGGAAAAAAGCCGCTTAGCAAACTGTCGATTTTTACTTGACCACCTCATATCCCTATGGTCGATAATAAAAAAGCGATTAAAGAAAAATCCTTAATCGCCTTTGGCTTCAAAAATATATCAGTCCCGGCGTTGCCGGGTTTTTGCAATGTGTTTTTACTTTCCACTCGCCACGAATCACTATCCACCTGTGGCCTTTGGCCGCGCTATGTCTGACCCAATGGAAATTCCCGGATCAGATTTTTTTCAGGACGCTTCCCATTTCCTTTACCTTATCGACTTCCTCTTTCAGATAGGTAACTTCCTTTACTCCCGGAATATTTTCCTCTGCGTCTTTCAACCCATTTTTAAAAGAAGAAATTCCTTTGCCGAGTCCGGCCCCGAGTTCGGGCAGTTTCTTCCCACCAAAAATCAAAAAGGCAATACTTAAAATTACTACCAGTTCGGTTGTTCCTATGCCAAACATCATTAACCTCCATCCAGACAAATAATGCCTTGGTTGTCTAACTGCTGCAACTATTTCAATTTAAGCTACAGAAGGATCGAAAAAAAGTTTCTATTGGTTTCTCTGCCTTCAGTGTCGGCAAGTATACGTTCAACCGGACCGATCCGGAATGACCGGACCGGACCGGAGAACGTAAGCCTTACAAGTTGCAAACCTTATGCCGCTTGTACGGTCTGATCTTTTTTACTCGTATACCGGCAAATTCAACCCGTCACGTTTGTTGTTCACGTGGGCGATAATGGTATCCGCCGCTACATCTGGATCCTTTTCAACGTAGAATTTTCCGCCTGTTAAGGTTTCCACTCCCTTTGGAATACCAAGGACTGCTTGCCCAGTGAGAAGTTTAACCATATTGGCACTGCCTGAGACATAAGGCTGGCCGCCGATATGGGTCAGAAGTCCAAGGTCAACGGCCCAGGTGCCGATAGACACGGCCTTTTCCGTGATGAATTCCGGGGCGGAGGCCGCAACAGGCAACTGGTCGATTCTGACGTCTAAGAAGCCTGCAACGGCGTTCAAGACATCCTCGATCCGGGAGTTATCGACGCATGAACCCATGTGCCAGCAAGCTGGAACGGCAGGCAGTCCAGTTGCACCGGCCACGGCCTGCAGAACGCCTTTAAGTCCGGCGCCTACGCCCGGGTAGGCGGGATCAGCAGCCAGGAGTCCGTATTGCCCTGCCGCATGCGCCCAGCAGCCGGTCCCGACCACCAGTATGTCTTTCGCAATAAGCCTCTTGGTCAGCTCGACATGACGGTAGCCAAAGGTATCACGAGGCGTGACACAGCCGACGATGCCGACGATGCCGCGGATCCGAAGATTAGGGTCAGTAGAGGCAATCAGGCTTATCAATAGCCCGAGGGGATCATTCGGGTCTACAGCGCTTAAGGCGCCAACGATCTGTTCAACCGAGAAGCCTGCCACGATATCCTGGGGAGCTGTGAGAGGAATATGCACCTTAGAAGCTATTCTGTTCGTACGGTTGGCAACAGCAATCCCAACGATTTGCTCGGCAATGGCGTCTGCGTTCTCGGCCTCGAAGGCAATGTGGGTTGCGCCGGTAATCATTGCGTGAGGATTCGTGGTGATGATCTTCGTATGGAGTCCACGTTTCGTTACGACCCGCTGCACATTGGGAATGACGCATTGGACATCGACCACCATGGCCTCTATGGCACCGGTAAGAAGGGCCAGCTCCTGCTGAACCATGGCGCCAGCCGGATTGACACCCTTGCGCATCAATACCTCGTTGCCCGTGCAGCACATCCCGACAACATTAATCAGGGTCGATGGAGAAGTTTCATTATACGCATTTACTGCATCAACAATCTTCTCCGACAGGATCGGCTCATGACCATTGATGATAATATTGATTTTACTCTCGTCGATAACTCCAAGGCCGCATTTTGCAAAATGCAACATCGGCGTGCCGAAAAGCACATCCTGAATGTTGGATGCCGCATGAAGTCCGCAATATCCATCAACCAGGCCGAGCTTCAGACCATCGGTTGCAAGGTGTGCCATGTCGCCGTCGACGCCCATGGTGGTCCTGTGCAGTGCTTCAGAGAGCTCGGCGCCTGCGCCCGTGGGGAGAATGCCGAGTGCACCCCAGGTAGCCTGTCGCTCTGCGTTTGCCTTGTACTCGAGCCATGCAGGTACGCCCTCGTCCTTACCCAGATCTTCCAGGGTCTTTTCGGCAACGGCCAGTGCCTTATTTGTGCCCGTGCAGCCCAGCCCATCGTAAATGGCATCAAGTTTCGCTATATCAGTGATCTGATAGTCGGGGATCGTCCCGTTGGCAACTCCCTTGAGGGTCTTCGCTGCTGCGCGCGCATGCTCAACATGGCATGCGGCGCCGCCGGCGATGCGCCTCACCAGATCCCGGGCGACAACGATGTCTTTGCTGGCCCCACAGGTGCCGTACTCTGAGTTCCTGGATGTGGCTGCTCCCAAGGTGCAGGGTCCCATCTGGCATCTGAAGCAACAAAGCCCGGCAGCTCCGCCATTGCCCTTGTGAGCGTTCGAGCATGGAGTGCCCCTGTCCCAGATAAGATCGATGCCAAGGCTTTTCGCATAATCCATCAATTCCTTTGTATTGGCGTCGATTGCAAACGATGTGCCTTTTGCCTGGCTGTGGCAGCTCAGGCAGTTGCCCCCGGCTGGAGCCGCAAAAACCGTCTTCGCGCTCACAGCGGTAATACCAGCTGCCGCTGCCATTTTGAGGAAATTCCTCCGGTCAGTCAGTCCTGTGTTGAGCATGTCGATTAATGTATCCAACACGTTTTTATTCTCTTCCATTTTTTTTGGTCTCCCTTTTTTTGATTTTGTTTAATAAAGCCTCGTACAATAAACTTGTGAGCTAATTTATAATAGATAGCAGCTAACGTAAATTAGGTAACTACCGTATTTGGGGGGAGGTAACTACCGTATTCGGGGGGAGGAAACTGCCGTATTTTTGGGAAGGCAACTAAGGTTGTACTACTCATCATCGATATGATAGTATTTAGATATTGTATGGGTTCGACTCACGGTTTAGGAGATCAGATCATTAATATTTGTCTCAATAATCGCCTTGTCGGCCGGAGGATTGTATCGTGAACGAAAAACATCGAATTGTCATAGCCGAAGACCACACGATAGTCAGGGAAGGATTACGGGCGCTGCTGTCTTCCAATCCGGCCTTTGAAATCGTTGGAGAGGCCGAAGACGGACTCATTGCCGTCCGTTGCGTAGAAGACCTTTTGCCCGATCTTCTTATCTTGGACCTCACTATGCCGAAGATGAACGGAATGGAGGTTATTAAAGAGCTGACGAAAAGATGTCCCGCCACCAAGATCCTGGTCTTGACGGTCCACAGGACAGAGGAATATGTCTTTGCCGCCCTTCAGGCCGGTGCTAAAGGGTATGTTTTAAAGGATGCCACCCACGTCGAACTGCTGATGGCCATCGAGAATATCTTGCAAGGGAAGTCTTATCTGAGTCCTGCGGTTTCAAAGAGGGTGATAGAGGGCTACGTGGAGGGGAAAAAAAGCCTTGAATGCAAGTCAACGTTCGATATGCTCACCCAGCGCGAGAAAGAAATATTAAAACTGATCGCCGAGGGATATAAAAACAAAGAGATTGCCGATTGCCTCTGCATAAGTATAAAAACGGTGGATAAGCACCGCACCAACCTGATGAAGAAGTTGGATCTCCACAATGTCTCGGCCTTGACGACCTTTGCTATTGACAAGGGACTTGTTGTCAGATAGCGTTTACCGGCCATATTGTCCGCACCGTGGTTCCCTTTTCTTTTATAGATTCGATGGCAAACCGACCTTCCGAAATCTCGGCTCGCTCTTTCATGCTACCAAGCCCAAGACCCTTGCCAAGGGTTTCTGAAGACATGATGCCCTCCAGGTCGAAACCAAGGCCGTTATCCTCGACAACTAATTCTATCGTGCCGTCTTTTTTTCTCAGGCCGAGCCGAACATGGTCTGCCTTGCTGTGTTTGGCAACATTGTTCAGACTTTCCTGTAAAATCCTGAAGATATCTATCTTCAAACGTTCAGGGATGTCATGTTCTTCTATATCTATGTTTTTTTCAATGCGTATCAGGGAATAGATACCCTGGAACTCTCGACAAAACCAGGCAATGGTTGGCAGGAGGCCAAGGTCATTAAGAATAGAGGGACGCAGGCCCATCGATATCCTTCTTACTTCCTCCATTGCAAATTGCACCACCGGAACCACCGGCTCTAATGACTCGATAACACCCTTGGCCGTGTTTTTATCCAATTGCCCAAGGGTATTTTCCACCCTGAACTTGATCGCGATCAAGGCCTGCCCAATGCTATCGTGAAGTTCATGGGCCACCCGTTCTCTTTCTTTTTCCTGGGCCGCAAGAAGTTTGGCGGAAAGAATCCTGAGTTCCTTCTCAGACCTGCGCAGGGCCGCCTTTTCCGCCTGCTTGCGCTGGTTGATGTCTACCCCCATTCCTTCAGGATACGTTTTATTATTATCTATCGTCATACAAAGCCCCGTGAGTTAGTAGTACTACTCGCCTTCGCCCGGTTACATGGAGGTCTGGACAATTACTGAGTCACGATTAATCCCGTTCTACGCCCGGATCTGCCCCATAGATTCGCCAAGCGCCCAGAGCCCTTTTGCCTTTAGCGGTATTATCTCTCGCAGCGTGCCGTCTTAAATATGGTGTGTCAGTTTAGGGATACCAGGTGATCTTTATTCGACCGTCGATTGGGCCTGGCCATCGGGGTATTTTCGGCATCCTCATAAAAAAACCGCTTGCTATCAAGCATAGCTAGATATGAACAGCAAGCGGTTTCAATACAAAAAAGGCAAATCAAAACGCTCATCCCGGGGAGTGGCCGTCGAGAACTGTACAGACATCTTCTGGCCCACAATGGCCTTTCCCGCTCTCTTTGGCCATGAGCTTAGCCTATGCCGGAAAAGGAATTGAATAATATAGCCACCGCTACCGCCACCAACCTTTTCTGTTGGTTTAAAACTATTATAGTTTGGAGTTAATGGAAATTAGGTAACCACCGTATTTGGGGGGAGGAAACTACCGTATTTTTGGGAAGGCAACTAAGGGGTAGCGGTCAGATGAATATGTTTTAGATGAAGAAGTTGGATCTCCATAATGTCTCGGCCTTGACGGCCTTTGCTATCGATAAGGGGCTTGTTGTCAGATAGTCTTTACCGGCCATATTGTCCGCACCGTGGTTCCCTTTCCTTTTATGGGTTCGACGGCAAATAGACCTCCCGAGATCTCGGCTCGCTCTTTCATGCTACTGAGCCCAAGACCCTTGCCAAGGGATTCTGAATGCATGATATCCTCCAGGCCGAAACCAAGGCCGTTATCCTCGACAACCAATTCTATCGTGCCGTCTTTTTTTCTCAGGCCGAGCCGAACATGGTCTGCCTTGCTATGTTTGGCTACATTGTTAAGACTTTCCTGTAAAATCCTGAAGATATCTATCTTCAAACGCTCAGGGATGTCCTGTTCTTCGATATCTATGTTTTTTTCAATACGTATCAGGGAATAGATACCCTGAAACTCTCGACAAAACCAGGCAATGGTTGCCAGAAGGCCAAGGTCATTAAGAATAGAGGGACGCAGGCCCATCGCTATCCTTCTTACTTCCTCGGTTGCAAATTGAACCACGGGAACCACCGTCTCTAATGACTCAATAACATCCTTGGCCGTGTTTTTATCCAATTGCCCAAGGGTATTTTCCACCCTGAACTTGATCGCGGTCAAGGCCTGCCCAATGCTGTCGTGAAGTTCATGGGCCACCCGTTCTCTTTCTTTTTCCTGGGCCGCAATAAGTTTGGCAGAAAGAATCCTGAGTTCCTTCTCAGACCTGCGCAGCGCCTTTTCAACCTGCTTGCGCTGGGTGATGTCCAACATGGTCGCAATAATGCCTATCACATCACCGCCTTTATCTCGAACGGCGTTGGCTCGATGGATCCATATCCTTCCATAGGGAGAGGCAAGTTCTATCTCCCCAGGTTTCCCGGTCTTTAAGGTTTTCTCAACCGGGCAACCAAGGCACGGAGCACTAAGCTGAGGCCATACCTCATAGCAATGCCGTCCCACTAAACTCGCGGCGGGCAAACCAACTGATTTACCTGCGGCTGCATTTGTCCATAGAATCTTCATGTTTATGTCTTGATACGATATTGACTCCGAGGTGGCGTCAAGGGCGTAGAGTATCGCCTCCTTTTCCTGCTCCGACCTTTGCAGCGCCTCTTCCGTCCGCATGTGCTGGATGATTTCCATCTCCAATTGTTTGTTTTTGGCGGCGAGATCCGCAGTACGCTCCTTCACCCGAAGTTCCAGCTCATCATGAGCCTTTTTCAGCTCCTCCGCGGCTCGCTTGCGGTCGGTGATGTCACGTATTATCCCCGTAGCATGCTGTTTGCCCTTAAGTTTTATGCCGGTAACAGATAGCGATATCGGGAATTCTGTTCCATCTTTCCTGATGGCTGATAATTCCAGCGTCTTTCCGACCGCAGCGCCTTGCCCTGTTTTTTTAAAGGTATCAAATCCCTTCTGATAAGCCTGATGGTGTCTCTGCGGACCAAGGAGTAAATGCAGATCCTTGCCAATCACCTCTTCCTGGGCATATCCGAACATCTTCTCCGCAGCGAGGTTCCAATAAGAAATATTTCCCTGGTCATCCATCATAATAATCGCGTCCTTGGCTGTACCACTGATCATCCGGTACTTCTCTTCACTCTCCCGGAGCGCTTCCCAGGTCCGCTCTTGTTCGGTGATGTCTAGTCCCTTTCCTTCAGGATACGTCTTATTATTATCTGTTATCATGCAAAACTCCGTGGTTGATAGCTCACAAGAAATTATTTTACAAAAACCCAAGTCAGGCAAGGAAGAATGATGCGCTCAACCTCTGGGATTTTGGGCAAAAAAAACCATTTTTGGATAGCTACCATGAAGAAATGAAGGGTGTCAATAAAGAAACTGGAGTTTAGAATTTCATAACACGCGGGAGACGTGAAAAAAAATCAAATAAATCAAGGCATAGAGCAGGTGATGCAACCTCCACCCACTCCCCGAGCCGCGCTGCATGCAGACAGGCATCGCAGACGGACAGCGAGGCCAGTCCTTCCTCGCCGCTGACGGGGTTGGCCGCCTGTCCCTTGAGGAAGGCGAGCCAGTCATTAAGCAGCGGGACAATGGTTGTGGTCAGCGGCGCATGACTGACCGGCATGATGTCCGCGCCCTGAATAAACTCCAGCCGTCCATGCACCTGATCGCCATGCAGCTCACCGTCCAGGCCGACAAACTCATAGCGGCCGGTTCTGCCCTTGCCTATTTTGCTCGAATCCACCGTGCCCACCACCCCATCTGCCATTTCCACCTGGGCGGTAAACAGGTCCTCGAGGTTAGGGTTATGGATCTGATAGCGGGATGCCCTCACCCGCCTGATTTCCAGACCGGTGATAAAACGCAGGGCATCAAACATGTGCACGGCGGTGTGCAGGATGACACCTGCACCTGCGGTGGCCGTATCTTCCAGCCATGGCAGCGATGAAGGTTCCAGCCGGTGACTAGCGGAAAAGCTGAACAGATGACCCACATTGGCCAGGTTACGGCGCAATCCCTGGATAATGCTGTTATAGCGCAAGGTCTGCCCGACCGTGAGGGGCAGATCCGCATCCTTGAAAAGAGCGACCATCTCCGCGCCGCTCCTGCTGTCAACAGCCAGGGGTTTTTCCACAAGCAGGGGCTTACGCAGCACGGCGCAATAGCGGGCAATGGCAAGATTGACGGTCGGGGGAGTGACACTGATAACCGCCTCAACCTGCGGATCATGCACCAGATCATGCCAGTCGGCATGGTAGCGGACATGCCACTTCCTCGCCTGCTCCAGTCCGGCATCCGATCTTCTGGAGATGGCGACCAGCTCCATCCCGGGGACATCCTTCATAATATGACCGGCATAACGGGAGCCATGCCGGCCTGTGCCGATAATCCCGATTTTCATTACCTGCCCTATGCTTTCTTTTGCTTGCCTTACCCGCCAGGCTGCTGTTCACATCCTCTCACTTTCTCCGAGTATAGCAGCTATCACTCTTTTTTGGCAAATTCTGCAATACCAATAATGAGTATTACCTTGGCGTCATCGCATATTGTGGTGACTGAAGCGATGAAGGCCGGGGCCAACAATTTCGCTATCAAACCGTTTAAGCCGGATACGATTATTGCCAAGTCCAAGGGAACTCTGAAACTGGCGGCGGCGTAAGTGGTCACGGGCGGCGCATCCGCACGCGCTCATGGGGAGAAGAGGGGGAGAAGAGGGACGTCCTTAAGTTAGTAAATAACTTGACTGTATATGATTGTTTATGTAAACAGACTACATGCCTAGATCAGCAAGAATAGATAGGCCAGGAATTCTGCATCATGTGATGATACGAGGAATTGAGAGACGCAGGATATTTTCTGACAATAATGACAGGAATGATTTTCTGACTCGTCTGTCGGTTCTATTACCAGAGACCGGCAACAAATGTTATGCATGGACTTTCATGGACAACCATGCACATTTTTTGTTTCAAAGCGGAAATCTTGGCATTGCTGTGTTAATGAGAAGATTGCTTACTGGATATGCCGTGAGTTTCAACCGGCGTCATCAACGCCATGGCCAACTTTTTCAGAACCGCTACAAGTCGATTATTTGCCAGGAAGACAAATATTTACTTGAGCTGGTCCGCTATATTCACTTGAACCCCTTGCGGGCCAAGGTAGTATCAAGCCTTGAACAGCTTGGCGAGTATCCTTATTGCGGGCACGGCGCCCTGCTGGGGACAAAAAAAATCGAATGGCAGGATTGTGAATATGTTTTACGGTATTTTGGTAAGAATAAAAAAAATGCAAAGAGGCAGTATTTTTCATTTGTCGAATCCGCTCATGATCAAGGCCGGCGTCCGGAGTTAACCGGTGGCGGCCTGATACGCAGTCTGGGAGGCTGGAGTGAGATAAAGAAATTGCGAATCGAGGGGCAGGATCGGATAAAAGGAGATCAGCGGATTCTCGGGGAAGAAGATTTTGTCAATGCGGTCCTTTCCCAAGCAGACGAAAAATACTCAGATCAATAAAAGTTAGCATCTCTGGGGTATAATTTTGACCGAGTGGTCGAAAAGGTTGCCACGATTTATAATATCGAGCCAGATGATGTATTGAAAAAAGGCAGACAGAAGCAGAGAGCAGCAGCGCGCAGTTTATTATGTTACTGGGCTGTAAGGGAATTGGGTTTGTCCTTGAAAAATGTTTCCGGACGTCTTGGGATGAGTTCACCCGGAGTTAGCTATTCCGTCCAGAAGGGTGAACAGATAGCGGCTGAACTCAGTTTGCATCTGCTTGAATAGAGTTAGTTACTTACTTAAGGACGTCCCCCTTTCTTGCTTTCTTGGCGGTCTTTTTTTATTCATAGGGTTCATCACCACCCTCTCATCTCTTTTTCCTGCCACGGTAATCCGTGCAGAAAACAGCCACGGGCAGGAAATGCCGGTTCGCATAGCGATTCTGCCCTGTGCCGATGTTGTCAAGACCTTTATCAGCTTTGCGCCACTGGCCCGTCATATCGAGAAAGAGACAGGGCGCCGAGTATCCATTATTGTTCCAAAGAGCAGCGATGCCTTTGTCAGCCTCATCGAGCAGGGAGAATGCGAGTTTGCCTATCAGGCAGCACATGTTTATGTCAGGCTGGCCGATTCCTATAATCAAGACTCATTGCTGAGCGCCCTGACCCCCTCGGGAGAGAGGCAGCACTACGGTGTCCTCATTGTCAGAAAAGACTCCGGTATACAGAAGATATCCGATCTGAAAGGGAAATCGATTCTCTTCGGCACGAAGACCTCAACAGTCAAGTCCATAGCCGCACAAATGCTGCTCGAAAGCCATGGCCTGAAAGTTGACGAGGATCTGGCTGATTACTCCCATGACAATTCCTGTGAGGCAAGCGCTCTCAATGTCTATTTGAAAGTCTTTGATGCAGCCTTTATGTGTGACTATTCCTATCATTCATTGATGAAACCGGGTGAAAAAGAATATCCCATTCCGCAAGGCAGCCTGGCTGTCATCGGCAAGACCATGAAGGTTCCGACCTGGATTTTTGCCGCTATGCGTCAAACGGATGAGTCACTTGTCACGGCGGTAAAACGTGCCCTGCTCGGTTTGACCGTGACCAGGGGGCAGGACCGGGAAATTATGGAGACTGCGGAAATAGGCGGCTTCGTTACGGCTCAAGACAGTGATTATCAGTCGGATGATAAAAAATCGCTTTTTACAACGGTTGCCCCCTGATAAAAACAATAGGGGTCTTTGTCCCTGAAGACGTCAAGACCGAAGCCATAGGCAACAGCCAGACAGCCGCCGCAGACCGGCCTGATCGGGCATGCAGCGCAGGCCGCCGAGCCGGCGCGATATCTTCTGGCCGGCTCTCCATGGTATATCTCGCTGATACTTTGCTCAAAGACATTGCCGATGTGAGATGGAAGCTTGCGGCAGGCATGGGCCTCGCCATCCGGCAGGATGGAAAAGAAGTTGAAGGCCGCTCCGCAGCCGTGGCCGGCGCAGCCGCCGAAAAGCGGCTGATTTTCCTGGCGGAGGATAACATTCATGAGATTATCCTTGAGGCTGATACAGGGATTTTCGCGGGCTGCGGCCAGGTATTTTCTGAGGAAATCGGCATACTCATGCTGATTCACCGACTGAAGCCCGGCCCCTTCACCCACCATGGCAAGACGGTTGAAGGTAAACAGGTCCACCCGGTCACGCAGCAACTCCGCCAGCGGCAGCACCTGATCCATATTGTCCCGGGTCAGGGTCAGCATCACCATGGAGTAGATGCCGAGTGCTTTGAGCACCTCGAGAAAATCCAGCACCCGGGCAAAATGGCCCTGCCCCCGGATATAGTCATTATGCTCCTGCAGCCCCTCCAGGCTCACCTGAAAAAACTCGGGCTTGTTTATGGCAATGATCTTTTCCATAAAGGCCCGCGGGGCCGGATTGCCGAGAATCGCCACCATCAGATTGCGGTCCACCGCCGCCTGGTAGAGTTCCAGAAAATGCGGGTACAGCAGGGGATTGCCGCCGGAAAACGAAACCTGGCCCCGCACATGATGCTCGCGGCAGAAACTGCGCAGATCATCGACAATGGCCAGGCCCTTTGCAAGCGGCAGGGCAACACGGTCGCTGCGGTCATAACAATGTTTGCAGTGCAGATCGCAGACCTGGGTGATATGCCATTGCAGGGTAAAAACTGGCGAAGAGAAAAAATCTGCGGCGATATTCTCCCCTCGGGGAAATGTCTGCGGGTTGCGGCGGATAGCAGGTTGCGGCTTGAGCAGGATGCCCTGTCTTGCCGCCCGGTCCAGCACCCGGTCTATCACCCCCACCGCTACATTGCCTTCTGCCGCCGCCTCTTCCGGCCTGATCTGCTCCACGACGATTTTAAGCGCCAGCAGATCCTCATCACGGGCCGGCCTCATGACAACCTTGTTGGTGGCGGGCCGGCAATAGACAAGGACAAACTCTTCCTCCGGACGGGGCGGGAAATCACCCCGTCGATTATTTTCCGGCAGCAGTGACAATAAATTTTTCCAGCCGAACTTCAACAGCTGCAAGGTCGGATTGACGGTGATGTGGTCAATCTGGGCCGGAATGACAGTAATTCCCTTTTCCCGCATCTGAAAAAAGGCGAGCTCAAGCCTTGCCAGTTCTGAAAAATAGGGGGGAAGGTGTAAACTTTCCTGCAATTTTGCGATGGTTGCCGGAAAATTCTCCGGGGCAACGGCTTCGTCATTTTCTGCAAGCAGCTGCTTCTGTTGCCTGTCGTCAAGAAAGGAAAAACATAGGGGGAAAATGAGTTCTGGTCTCATGCAGGAACCGTTGTGAAAATCTGTGAAAATTCAGGAACGGGACAACTCTGTCCCGCCCCTGAATGAAAAGTGCCGCATCGGACAAAAATGTTACATCAGTCCGGAAAAAATTTCTGCAGTGCAGACTGCACTGCTATTTTGTACCGCTTCAGCCACTGGATCCGGCAGCAGGGGCTTTCTCTTCTTCCTCTTCGGGGACAGTTGTTGCCTTTTCCTCGCCTTCAACCGCTCCCTCAGCCTTTTCAGCCTCTTCTTGAGTGCTGACCGCACTCTCTTTGTTCCCGCCTCAGCCACTGCCTGCGCCGACGGCCTCAGTCTTTTCAGTGCCAACTGCACTGTCTCCTTTTGCGCCTCAGCCACTGCCGCCGAAAGCTACGCCGCCACCCGTCGGCAGGCCGCTCAGCAGACCTGCAATGCCCACACCAGCCAGAATCTTTTTCATTTCTTTTGCGTCCATTCGTTCCTCCTTTTTTAAAAGTGTTTCGGCACGGCTCACACTCCGTTTGCAAGTGAGGCCTATTGTTGCCTAACAATAAAAATATTATTGTAATTTTCTACCGCCATGTCAAGATTAATACAAAAAACCTTTTTCATTCGTTTGCTTGCCGTAAAAATGGTAGATTAATGGCCATGACATCCTTGCAGATTTTACAAAAATATTTCGCACATTCCTCCTTCCGGGGATGCCAGCAGGAAATCATTGACCATATCCTGACCTGCAAGCACTCCCTGGCGCCCATGCCCACCGGTATGGGCAAGTCTGTCTGTTACCAGATACCGGCCCTCATGTTAGCCGGGCTCACCCTGGTTGTCTCGCCGCTCATTGCCCTGATGAAAGATCAGGCGGACAGACTGAACCCGATGAAATCGTACTTTTTACGATTTCATCAATAGTTGAATATATGGAAAATCTCATTCTGTGGCTTGGCATAGGAATCGTTGCTTTAGCAGTTCTTCTTCTTGCGGCATGGCGGTTCAGAAAAAAGAAGGCGGTTACTGAACCCCGCATTGCGGCCCCTTCCCCGCCGTCTGCCAGCCAGAATGATCTGCAGTTCTCCCCCCGCCCCCAATCGCTTCCCTCAGGCGACAATGTGCATCTGCAGCTTGAGATCCTGCGGCAGAGCCTTGATCTGACCACCGCCATTCTGTTATGGGCAGGCCCTGGGGACAAGGCTATGCAGATACTCAGTGTGGCCAGCCTGCGCGATGATATTATCCATGAGCCTTTCCCCAGAGGCAGCGGCATTATCGGCGGCTTACGCCAGGGATGCCCGGAGATTGCCGTGTCCCCGGTACCGCAGCATCTCGCCATCCCATACTATGCTGCCAACCGAAAAACGGGTAGTCTCCTGGCCCTGTCCATCCCCATCGCTGCCGAGCCGGAAAATGATGATCAGAGAGGACCCGCCGCCACGGCAATACTCTGCCTCGACCGGGAAAGCCCGTCGCCCTGGACGGAACAGGAGCGGGAACTGGTGGATCTCACCTGCCGCAAACTCTCCCATGATCTGCGCTTCACCCACAAAATGGAAGAAACAACCCACCACATGGAGGCCATCCATCAGATCTGCATGGGCATGCAGGAGTTAAACCAGGTGATGGGACTGCAGGCCGTCTTTGAGGCGACGATCAAAACGGTCAAACAGTTGACCTCCGCTGATTTCATAGCGATCAGCCTGTTGGAAGGCGAGGAGCACCGCATTGCCATGGCCAGCGGCCACAAATCCGGCCACTTTGACGGCCTTTCCTTTCCAGCGGATGACGGACTGGTGGGGCAGGCCATCAAACTGCGCCGCTGGATGCCGGTCCATGCAAACTATCAGAAAGATTTCCCCATTTTCAGCAACAGCATGCGCATCGCCGGCCTGGAGTCACTGCTCATCCTGCCGCTGCTCAAAGGGGATAAAGAGGCCATCGGCGCCCTGACCGTTGCCGGCAGAAAACCGGATATGTTTCCCAGACATCGCCGGGAGATCCTGGAAGTGATTGCCTGCCAGGTTGCCACCAAGATCGAACTGGGACAGGCCCACGAAAAAATTTTCCAGCTGGCCACCACGGACGGACTGACAGGGCTCGCCAACCACCGGACCTTTCAGCACGCATTTGACAACATGCTGCACCGGGCCCTGCGCCAGACAACTCCACTGACCTTTGTGCTCTGCGATCTGGATTACTTCAAAAAGATAAACGATAACTATGGTCATCCCTTTGGCGATACTGTTTTACAGGAGGTGGCCAGGGTGCTGGCCGGCACGATCCGTAAAGTGGACCTTGCCGCCCGTTACGGGGGTGAGGAATTTGCCCTGCTTCTCGAGGATTCGGACATTACAGGGGCGCGCAAACAGGTGGAACGGGTGCGCCAGGCCATTTATGCCCTGGAATTTCATCATGCCGCCGGTATAATAAAAATTTCCATGTCCTTCGGCCTCGCCTCCTTTCCCCAGGATGGGGAGAGCAAAAACGATCTCATCAAAAAGGCGGATCAGGCGCTGTATCACGCCAAGGCCAAGGGGCGCAACCGGAGCGTCTGCTGGTGCGACACGCAACAGGCGGGCTAGAGGCATCCATTTCTCTCTGGTGTTAATTACGCCACTATGCTATTTTATCAAGTTTTCTGCCGTATGGAGTCAAGAAAAACGGTAATCAAGTCAAGAGTAAGAAGGAGCAACACATGAGCAACGAACCTGATAAAATTATCTACTCCATGATCCGAGTCAGTAAATACTATGATAAAAAACCGGTTTTAAAAAATATCAACCTTTCCTATTTCTATGGGGCAAAAATTGGCGTGCTCGGCCTCAACGGCTCAGGCAAGAGCTCCCTGCTGCGTATTCTGGCCGGAGTTGATCGGGATTTCGAAGGTCGGACCTCCATTGCTCCAGGGCTGACAGTCGGCCTGCTTGAGCAGGAGCCGGTTCTTGACCAGAATAAAACGGTAAAAGAGGTGGTGGAAGAGGCGGTGCAGTCCTCCGTCGATCTTTTAGCGGAATTCAACCGCATCAACGAAAAGTTCGCCGAACCCATGAGCGATGACGAGATGAACGATCTCATCACCCGCCAGGGCGAGGTGCAGGAAAAACTTGATGCCCTGGAGGCCTGGGACCTTGACTCAAAACTTGAGATGGCCATGGACGCCCTGCGCTGCCAGCCCGGCGACACCAGGGTCAATGTTCTTTCCGGCGGCGAAAAAAGACGGGTCGCCCTGTGCCGGCTGCTGCTGCAGAAACCGGACATTCTGCTGCTCGACGAACCGACGAACCACCTGGATGCGGAATCCGTGGCCTGGCTCGAGCACCATCTGCAGCGCTATGAAGGGACCATCATCGCGGTCACCCATGACCGTTATTTCCTCGACAATGTGGCAGGCTGGATTCTGGAACTCGACCGCGGCCATGGCATCCCCTGGAAAGGCAATTATTCCTCCTGGCTGGAGCAGAAGGCAAAACGCCTGCAGACCGAGGAAAAACAGGAAACGGGACGACAGAAGACCCTGCAGCGCGAACTTGAGTGGATCAACATGAGTCCCAAAGGACGGCGGGCCAAATCAAAGGCCAGGATCAAATCCTATGAAGCCCTGCTCGGTCAGGAGAACGAAAAACGAGCCCAGGATCTGGAGATCTATATTCCGCCGGGACCGCGGCTTGGCAATGTGGTTATTGAGGCGGACAAGGTGAGCAAGGCATACGACGGCATACTTCTGGTGGATGAGATGAGCTTCTCCCTGCCGCCCGGCGGCATTGTCGGCGTCATCGGACCCAACGGCGCAGGCAAGACCACCCTGTTCAAGATGATCACCGGCCAGGAAAAGCCGGATTCCGGCGCCATCCGCCTGGGCGACACCGTCAAACTGGCCTATGTGGACCAAAGCAGGGAAGATCTTGCCCCTGACAAGAGCATATGGGAGATCATTTCCGACGGCCTGGATGTCATCACTTTAGGCAACAGGGAGATGAATTCCAGGGCATATGTGGCCCGCTTCAACTTTTCCGGTTCCGATCAGCAGAAGAAGGTCGGTCAGCTTTCCGGCGGCCAGCGAAACAGGGTCCATCTGGCCAGGATGCTCAAGCAGGGGGCAAATGTCATTCTGCTTGACGAACCTACCAATGATCTTGACGTCAACACCCTGCGCGCCCTGGAAGAGGCCCTGGAAAATTTCGGCGGCTGTGCGGTGGTCATCAGCCACGACCGCTGGTTTCTTGACCGTATCGCCACCCACATCCTCGCCTTTGAGGGAGACAGCAAGGTGACTTTTTTTGACGGCAACTATTCGGAATACGAGGCTGACCGCAAAAAACGGCTCGGCGCCGCGGCGGAACAGCCCCACCGCATCAAATACCGGCAGTTGACGAGAAAGTAACCAGTTGCTCAATACTGCTGTTGTTGCCAGGCGCCGAGCGTCCGTCAACAACAGATGCTTCAATCATGAGGCTGCATCGGGAAGGTTCGCTGCCGTCAAAGTAAACAGCAAAAGGATGACAGGCAATCAGCAGAACAACGAACCGATCTGGAAAACCAGCGTAGCCAGAATGAAGGCGAAAATGGTGTTGAAGATCATGGAAAAGGCCCCCCATTTCCAGGAACCGGCCTCACGGCTGATACAGATGACCGTGACAAAACATGGGGCATAGTAGGAAATAAAGAGAAGAACACTCAGAGCCTTTATCGGGTTCCAGTCAGGATCCGCCGCCAGGATACTGGCCAGAGAGCCGCTCCCCTCCTGGTTGTCGCCTCCCAGGGAGTATGCTGTGCCAAGGGTGGAAAGGATCACCTCTTTTGCCGCCACCCCGCCGATAAGGGCGATATTGGTACGCCAGTCGAAACCGGCCAGAAAGCTGACGCTTTCAAAGGCGGTGCCGATGCGGCCCGCAGCCGAACAGCGCAATGTCATCTTGGCCTCTGCCCGGTTTATGACTGACAACAGTCGGCTCCGCTCCGCCGCCTCTTCCTCGGAGATGGCCATGTTGCTGCCGGCAACAATCATAGCCGGATAAGCCGCCTCAACCTCCTGTCGCTGCAGGGCAAACTTCTCTTTTGCACTCTCCGGCAGACCGGGGAAGGTCATCATTGCCCAGATAATAATGGAAATGCCCAATATCACCGTGCCGGCCTTTTTGATGTACTGCCATGTTTTTTCCCAGGTATGAATGAAGAGTCCTTTCAAGGTGGGGAAACGGTAAGGGGGAAGCTCCAGAACAAAGGGGGTGCTCTCGCCTTTCAACACGGTAACCCGCAGCAGCTTTGCCAGCACCAGTGCCACTGTCCAGGAGAGGATGGTAAACAAGAACATGTATTGCGCCTTGTTCTCGGAAAAAAAGGCGCCGATGAAAAGGGCAAGAACAGGCAGCTTGGCCCCGCAGTTCATAAAGGGGGCGGTAAGCAAGGTAGCCATCCTCTCCTTGGGCGAGCGCAGGGTGCGGGTGGCCATTACTCCAGGCACGGCACAACCGCCGGCAATGCCGCCGGAAAGGATATAGGCCATCACCGAACTGCCGTTAAGGCCGAAAATCCTGAAAATCCGGTCAAGCATGAAGGCGACCCTTGCCAGGTAGCCTGAATCTTCGAGAATGGCAATGCCGAAGAACATGAACATGATGAGCGGCACAAAGCCGAGCACACTCCCCACCCCATCAATAATGCCGGAGACGATAAGGGATTTCATATGACCGTCAGGCAGCATGTTATCCGCCATCAGAGCAAGCTGACCGAACAGGCTTTCCAGCCAGGAGACAGGAAGTTCACTGTAATTAAAGGTAAAGGTATAAAGGCTGAACAGGACAAGTCCCATGAAGAGAGGGCCGAGGAAACGGTTGGTCAACACCTTGTCGATCCGGTCTGAAGTATAAAGCCTGTCCTTGTCATACTTGTGGGAAATAACCCCCCTCTGCAGAATGCCTTTGATATATCCATAGCGATGATCAGCCACCATCGCCTCAGGATAGGTCTCCATGGTTTCCCGGAGATGGCGGGAAACAGCCTCAACCTCCTTTTCCAGTTCGGCGGACAAAACGGCATTTTCCTTTCTGCCCCGGTCAACGATCTGCTGATCATTTTCCAGGTATTTGATGGCAATCCAACGCCCGGGATAGGTATCGGTCAGAAAATTACCCCTTGTAATTTTTTCTTCCAGATTAAGCAGAGTGGAATCGATATCCTCACCGTAAGAAATAGGCTTGGGCTTCCACTCCTTTTTTTTGGCTGCCTGGCGGGCGGTTTCCTCCATGAGTTTCTGGATGCCGAATCCGCTGCGGGCGATAATAGGCACAACCGGCACCCCGAGGTATTCCGCCAGCCGGTCGTCCTTGATCTCGATACCCCGGTCACGGGCCGCGTCAATCATGTTGAGGGCAATGACGACAGGAATGCCGAGTTCGAAAAACTGGGTGGTCAGGTAGAGATTTCTTTCCAGATTGGCGGCATCAATGATATTGACGATAATCTGCGGTTTTTCAAAGATGAGAAAATCTCTGGCCACCACCTCCTCTTCCGAGTAGGCGGTGAGAGAATAGGTGCCGGGCAGATCGACAATATTAATTTTCTTGTCCTCAAGCCGGTAAATACCCTCCTTTTTTTCAACCGTTACCCCGGGATAATTCCCCACATGCTGGCGGGAGCCGGTCAGGGCATTGAAAAGGGTTGTCTTGCCTGAATTGGGATTGCCGGCCAGGGCTATTT
>Ga0180007_10001602_pt1 | contig 29689 bp, 28 predicted proteins | sample MM_PC_MetaG_FD_121122 | JGI IMG/M metagenome (GOLD analysis project Ga0180007, IMG submission 121122) | Groundwater microbial communities from the Aspo Hard Rock Laboratory (HRL) deep subsurface site, Sweden - MM_PC_MetaG | ecosystem: Environmental > Aquatic > Deep subsurface > Groundwater... | reverse complement strand
GGTCAGGAAAAGCCCGCCCAGGCCGGGCCGGACGTAGGTTCGCGAGCAAAAGCCGAAGACCACGGCGCAGGCGCGGCCAAAAACAACGGCCCAGATGACGGCCCACCACTGGCCGTCCTTCAGCATCTCGGCAAAGAGCATGCCCTGCCCGCCCAGGGCCAGGATCAGCGCCGTCACGCCAAAGGCCCCGGAGCGGCTGTCCTTGATGATGGCCCAGAAGCGCTCCGGCTCCACATGGGCGGCGGCGCCGTCGGCCACATCGGCCAGGCCGTCCAGATGCAGCCCGCGCGTGACGTATGCCAGCAGCGCCACGGCCAGCCAGGCCTGGACCTGCGGCCTGCCGTGCAGCAGTCCCAGCGCCGCCGGGGCTGCGATGACAGCGCCGATGACCAGCCCGCACAGCGGCAGGTGGAACATCATGCGCCGCAGGTTGTCCTCGGGCAGCACGCGCGCGGGCGCCAGCCGCGAGAGGAAGCCCAGGGTGGCAAGGAAGCGGGCGGGAGCGCTCACTGGGAACTGCGCTCCATGCCCTCGGGGTACAGGATGCGCAGCGGGTCGCCGGGGCTCAAGGTCAGCCGAGAGGCGGCGGAGTCCTGGAAGGAGGCCAGCTCGTAGAAGCCCTGGCTGCCCAGCAGCAGGCCCGGCTCGCCCGGGCTGAGCTCGGCGTAGGTGCGCACCCGGCGCAGGGGCATGCTCTCGCCCGGTTCCAGGGACAGCCCGGCCACGGCGCCCGCAAAGGGGAAGCCCTGGCGCAGGGAGAGCACGCAGTTGCCGAAGTGGTCCACGTGCAGCACATGGGCCAGCACGCCGCCCTCCTCAATCTGGGGCTTGGCCCAGGTCTGGCGCAGCACGTCCTCGCGGGTCAGGGGCGTGCCCAGCGCGTCCATGGCCTCGCCGGCGGAAAGCTTGGCCGCCAGGGGCGCGAAGATGTCCCGGCCGTGGAAAGTGGCAGAGAGCCCGTAGTCCGTTGCCGCGGCCGTCAGGTCGAAGATGCTCGCCGGGGGCAGGCCGGGGGTGTCCAGCAGGAGGTCCAGCAGGCCGCCGTCCGGGGCCAGGAAGCTCTGGGATCCGGCCTGGACGCCCAGGATCCTGCGGCTGGTGCCCACGCGGGGGTCCACCACGCACATGAAGACCGTGTCCCGGGGGAAGTGCGGGGCGCTGGCGGCCAGAAAGAAGGACGCCTGGGCCGTGCCGAAGGGCTCCACCTGATGGCTGATGTCGATGAGCGGTGCGCCGGGCGCAAGCCGGATGAGCGCGGCGTGCAGCTGGCCCACGTAGGGGTCGGTGAGGCCGAAGTCGGTGAGTAGGGCGATGGCTCGCATGTCAGTACACCTTCCTTTTGGAGAAGCCCTGGCCCAGGACGTGGAAGCCTGAGCCCATGATGGTGAATGCGTCGGGGTCGATGTTGTAGATCAACTCCTCCAGGCGTTTCATTTCCAGGTTGTTCAGCATGGTCAGAACCACTTTGCGGTCCTCGCCGCTCCAGCCGCCGCGCGCGTCGAGCACAGTGGCCCCGCGCCCCAGGGTGTTCAGCACGGCCTGGACAATGGCCTCCGGGTGCTGGGAGATGACCAGGGCCATGCGCCGCTCGCTGAAGAGCGAGATGCAGGCGTCGGCCACCCAGCTGACCAGGAAGTTCATGGCCACGGAGTAGAGCACGATCTCCAGCTTCAGGAAGGCCAGCCCCAGGGCGAAGACAAGGAGGTTGAACAGGAACTCGAACTGGCCGACAGGCATGCTGTAGCGCTCGCGCACGATGACGGCCAGGATGTCCGCGCCGCCGGTGGAGCCAAGGGAGCGCAGGGCCACGCCGATGCCCGCGCCCAGCGTCACGCCGCAGGCGATGACCGCCAGCCAGGGGTCGGCCACGGGCAGGACGTAGGTGACATGGTCGATGAGCAGGCTGGTGGCGGCCATGCCATACAGGCTGTAGAGCACGAAGCGGCGGCTGACCATCTTGAGGCCCAGCAGCATGATGGGCACGTTGAGCAGGAAGAACCAGAGGCCGGCATCAAGCGCGGGCAGCTGGTAGAAGCACAACAGGGCCAGGCCCGCCACCCCGCCGGTCAAAAGCCCGTGCGGCACGGCCACGGCCTTCACGGCAAAGGCCACCATGAGGGCCCCGGCCGTGAGCAAGAGCAGGTTCCAGGGCACGGTGAAGAAGAAGCCCCGGAGGCGATGGCGCAGGCTGGAGGCGCTTTCGTTTGTCATGGGCGGCAGTGTACGGGATATGCCCGCGCAGGGGAAGTGCGCCGTAAGCGGCGTGACGATACCCAGCCTGCACCGCAGGGGGGCGGTGGGACAGGGGAAGCGCCCGGACCGGTCCCTACATGGAGTGGAGCATCCGCGAAACGCTCAGGCACTCGGCATGATAGGAGCAGTCGCCCTGGTCGCAGTAGCCTTCATTGGCCCGGCCGAAGCAGTCGAAGTGGCCTTCCTCGCGTTGCGACAGGCGCACGGCCTCGACCCGCGCCAGCATGGCCTCCTGGTTGCTCTTCTTGGCCGGAGTCTTGGCCACGGCCTTGGTCATGGCCTTTGCCGGGAGCTTGGCCGCAGCTTTTACCGGGGCCTTGGCGGCAGCTTTTGCAGGAGCTTTTGCCGGGGCCTTGACCGCCTTGGCCGGAGCCTTGGCTGTCGTTTTTGCTGGAGCCTTGGCGGCTTGCGTCTTCTTCGTGCTCATCACCGACCTCCTCAAGCGTTACGTGGTGCAAGGCGTTAGCGGAAATACAATTCATATATTATGTCTTTGACGGCACAGCGCAAGCAGAATCTGCAGCTTGTGCCAAATATGCGCTGCCGCTGGCCGCCTTGCAAATCCGCGCCGATTTCACTATCCCTGTGGCACCAACCGACCCATCTGGAGCAGAGAATGAACGTGCTAGTTGTGGGCGCCGGCGGCAGGGAACATGCCCTGTGCTGGAAGCTCAATGATTCCGCAAAGGTAGACCGCGTGCTGGCCGCGCCAGGCAATGGCGGCACCGCGCGCGAGGCCACCAACGTGGCCGTGAAGGACGATGACATCAAGGGGCTCATTGCCCTGGCCAAGGCCGAAAAGGTCGGCCTGGTGGTTGTCGGGCCCGAGGCCCCGCTGGTGCTGGGCCTGGCCGACGCCCTGGCCGCCGAGGGCATCCCCTGCTTCGGCCCCTCGGCCTATGCTGCCCAGCTTGAAGGCAGCAAGGCCTTCGCCAAGAACGTCATGCGTGCGGCTGGCGTGCCCACAGCCGACTTCGCGGTCTTTGACGATCCCGAGGCCGCGCGGGCCTATATACGCCAAAAAGGCGCTCCGCTCGTGGTCAAGGCCGACGGCCTGGCTGCGGGCAAGGGCGTGGTGGTGGCCAAGACCGTGGACGAGGCGCTGGCCGCCATCGACGACATGATGGTCGCCCAGAGCTTTGGCGCGGCGGGCGCGCGCGTGGTGGTGGAAGAGGCGCTGGCTGGCGAGGAGGCGAGCTTTCTGGCCTTCTGCGATGGCGAGAACTTTGCGCTGCTGCCTTCCGCCCAGGACCACAAGGCCGTGGGCGAGGGCGACACCGGCCCCAATACCGGCGGCATGGGCGCGTACAGCCCGGCCCCGGTGCTGCCCCAGGAGAAATACGCCGAGACCGCCGAGTTGTGCATCCGGCCCATCCTTAAGCACCTCGCCGCCGCGGGCCATCCGTTCAAGGGCGTGCTCTACGCCGGGCTGATGTTCACCGCGCGCGGCCCCATGGTGCTCGAATACAACGTGCGCTTCGGCGATCCCGAATGCCAGCCGCTTCTGATGCGCCTGGACGCCGACCTGGTGGAGATCATGTTCGCCTGCGCCGAGGGCCGCCTGACCCCGGACCTGGTGCGGGTAAGGCCCGAGACCGCCATCTGCGTGGTCCTGGCCGCGCCGGGCTACCCCGGCAGCTATCCCAAGGGCATGGCCATCACCGGGCTCGATGAAGCCGACGCCCTGCCGGGTGTCAAGGTCTTCCAGGCGGGCACGAAGGTTGAGGGCGGCAAGACCGTCACCAGCGGCGGCCGCGTGCTGGGCGTCACGGCCCTGGGGGCGACGCTCTCCGAGGCCAAGGCCAGGGCTTACGAGGCCGTGGCCAAGGTTGGCTTTGATGGCTGTTATTTCCGCCGCGACATCGGAGACAAGGGCATCGCCCGTAGCAAATAGAGCAGCAGCAAACAGCAAGGAGACGAAATCATGGCGAAGGTTGCCGTGTTCATGGGCAGCGCGTCCGACGAGGACCTGATGAAGCCCTGCACCGAAGTTCTGCAGAAGCTTGGCATTGACTATGCGTTCACCGTCACCAGCGCCCACCGCACCCCGGAGCGCACCGAGCGCCTGGTCACCGAGCTTGAGGCCGGGGGCTGCCAGGTGTTCATCTGCGCGGCGGGCATGGCCGCGCACTTGGCCGGGGCTGTGAGCGCGCGCACCACCAAGCCGGTGCTCGGCGTGCCCCTGGCTGTCACGCCCCTTGGCGGCATGGACGCGCTCTTCGCCACGGTGCAGATGCCTCCGGGCTTCCCCGTGGGCACGCTCGCGCTGGACAAGGCCGGGGCCAAGAACGCAGCCTGGCTGGCCGCCCAGATCCTGGCCCTGTCCGATCCCGCCCTGGCCGAGCGCCTGAAGGCCGAGCGCGCCGGGTTCATCAAGGCCGTTGAAGCGGGCGCGGCCAAGGTGGAGGCGGCGGATGCCGAACGGCGCGCAAAATAGCCCGCCCCAAGGGACCGGGGCCGAAGCTCCCCCCGCCGCGCGGTCTCTCACCGACACCAGGGGGCGCAGCGTCAGCTATCTGCGGCTGTCCGTCACCGACCGCTGCAACCTGCGCTGCCTGTATTGCGACAGCCGCATGCGCCAGTGGCTCAGCCACGACCAGGTGCTGCGCTACGAGGAGTTCCTGGATCTCATGGGCCTGGGTGTGCGGCTGGGCATTGGCAAGGTGCGCCTCACCGGCGGCGAGCCCTTTGCCCGCAGGGGCTTCATGGAGTTCATCGAGGCTGCGCGCGCGCGTTTTCCGGCCCTTGACCTGCGCCTGACCAGCAACGCCACCTTGATCGCCCCCTTCGCCCAGCGCCTTGCCGCTGCGGGCGTGGCGCGCATCAACATCTCGCTGGACACCCTCGACCCCGCCACCTTCGCCCGGGTCACCGGGCAGGACCTGTACGCCGAGGTGCGCCGCGGCATCGACGCCTGCCTGGCTGCGGGCATCCGCGTGAAGCTGAACGCCGTGGCCATGCGCGGGGTCAACGACGGCGAATTGGCCGGGTTCCTCGGCCTGGCGCGTGAGCTGCCCATCGACGTGCGCTTCATCGAATACATGCCCATGGGCGGCAGCGAGTGGAAGCCCGAGCAGGTCTGGCGGGCCACGGACATTCTGGCCGAGGCCAAGACCCTGGCCGAGCTCGTTCCCATCGAGCGCGACGGCGGCGATTCCGGTCCGGCGCAGATGTACGCCATCCAGGGCGGTGCCGGGCGGTTCGGGCTCATCACGCCGCTCTCCAACCATTTCTGCGGCTCCTGCAACCGTCTGCGCATCACCAGCGGCGGCGTGCTGCGCACCTGCCTGTTCTCCGACCGCGTGTACCGCCTGCGCGGGGCGCTGCGCCACCCCAAGCTCGGCCTGCCTGCAGTGGAGCGCATCCTGCGCCTGGCCAGCCAGGTCAAGCCGCTGGGCTTCGAGCTCCTGGCCGCCCGGCGCGCGGGCCAGGGCGTGTGCGGCACGGCCATGTCGGCCATCGGCGGCTAGAGATTCTCGGAGCCTTTCTCTTGCCAACGGTGAGCGGATGCTTACGTTGGAATTTATGGCAAAACCAAATCAGTCCTATAGTCTTGTGCGGCGGCTTCGGGGCATCCTTTGGGCCATGTTCCTGGTGCCCCTGCTGGCGGGCGTGGCGTTCTTCCTGCTTTACTCCAGCAGCGCCCTGCAAAAGGAAACCCACCGGGATCTGACGGCCACGCTGTCCCTGCAGCGGCAGTTCATCGAATACTGGGTGGGCGAGCGCGCCCAGGACGTGGCCTATCTGGCCAGCGACCCGCGCATGCTCACCCTTCCCCCGGACAGCCTTCGCGACATGCTCCACGGCCTGCAGCGGGCTACTCCGTTTTTTGACGACCTTGTCTACGTGGACGAGAACGGACTCACCAAGGCTGACGCCAAGCACCCGGCCGGGGTGGACGTGTCGGACCGGGAGTACTTCCAGGTGACCAGGCGCGGCCAGGGGTACGTCTCTGATGTCATCACCAGCCGCACCACCGGGGCCAAGATCATTGCGGTGGCCTCGCGGGTGCAGGATGCCGAGGGGCGCTTCCGGGGACTGGTCTTTGGCTCAGTGCGCCTGGACACCCTGCTTGACCTTTTGCAGGGCATGTACTCCAAAACCAGCAGCAGAACCTTCCTGCTTGACGCCAAGGGCGTGCTCCTCAGTCCCGCAGTCAATCCGGGCAAGCCTGATGAAAAGCCCTTGCGCAGTCTGCACGCCGGGGACGTGGTCTTTGACCGGGCCAAGGCCGGGGCCGTGTCTTCGGGCATCTACAGAAACCACAACGGCGATCGCGTTGTGGGCGCCTATAGCTGGGTGCGTGGCGAGCGCTGGCTGCTGGTGGGCGAGAAGCCTGAATCAGAGATCATGCTGCTGCACGCGGGCATCCTGGGGGTGCCGCTTCTTGGCGCGACCCTGCTCTTTCTGCTCTTCGGCCCCATGGCCCTGCGCCTGGCGCGGTCCCTGGAGGAGCCGGTGCGCCGCCTGGAGGAACACTCCCGGAAGATCGAGGGCGGCGATTTCGACGTTGAGTGCGACCCGGAGCCGACGGCGAGCGACCCCATGGAGATACGGCGGCTCAACGTGGCCTACTGCCTCATGGTTGAGCGCGTGCGCGACACCCTGGACACCCTCCGCCAGGCCAGCCTGACCGACCACCTGACCGGCTCGGCCAACCGCAAGCTATTGTTCCAGGAAGGCCCGCGCCTCATCGACGCCGACCTGCGCGCGGGCATGCCGGTGAGCCTGCTCATGCTTGATCTGGACCATTTCAAGACCGTCAACGACACCCACGGCCACGCGGCGGGAGATGCCGTGCTCACGGCCTTCGCCAGTCTACTGGAACAGCAGGTGCGCGCGTCGGACATCTTCGCCCGGGTGGGCGGGGAGGAGTTCGTCGTGCTGGCGCCCAATGCCGGCCAGGCCGCAGCCCACGAGCTGGCCGAGCGCATCCGCGTTGCGGTGGGCGCGCTTCGGGTGGGCTTTGGCGAGCAGACGTTGACCATCACGGTGAGCATCGGCACGGCGACCCTGGGCGCGGAGCCGGGCGCAAGCCGCCCTTCAGGTCAGCGCAATGGACTGGAGTCGCTCATGGCGGCGGCGGATGACGCCCTCTACGAGGCCAAAAACAACGGCCGGAACAGGGTGGAGTCGGTCTCCATCGTCCCGGTTCCGGCGCGTGGCTAAGCTGGTGGGGTTTCTCAGGGGCTGCGGGGCCCCCTGGCACGACTATGGGGGCTCGGCTAGTTGACGGGTGCTCCCTGGGAGCGGTTGCGCCCCTCCGGGGTCTTGCGCAGGCGCACCACCTGGGTGCTGAAGCTGCCCTGGCCGGGCATGCAGGTGGGGCAGCCGTCGGAGACGATCATGCACTTCGCGTCCAGGGCGCTTGCGTCGATGCCCGCCCAGGCCAGGATGTTCGTGGTGTCTCCCGAGCTCCAGAGTACAGGCTGGCCGCAGCGAGCGCATTCCACGTAGAGCAGTTCGGGGTCGAAGCGCTTTGTGTCCATGTCGACCTCCTTGTGGTGTTCCTGCCAGCAGTCTGGCCTGTTTCGCTCCTCCAAGTCAAACATAAGCTTCTGAGCATAAAGCGCAACCCCCTGCCTCTAAAATGACATGTCTGGTGACGTTGGCTACTCCTCCTTTGAACATACGTATATCTTAGTGCATAATTCTATGGATTCCAACTTTACTTCCGTCGGGCGATTTCGTATTTTCACGCTCGTAAACCGCTGAAGAACGTGCACTGTTGCACCACGCGCCCAAGCGGATGACCCCCCCCCAAGGAGGACGCGATGGACGATTTTTTGAAAGAGGCCCTTGATATAGTCAAAGCTCAGGCAACGGTGCGGACCATGACGGAGGAAGAGATCCTTTCCATGGTCAAAACCCTGCAGGCTGGTATCCGCAGCATTGGTTCGGCGGGCGCGGGCGAAGAGGAAGAGGCCAGCGCGCCTGTGGCCGATCCCAAGAAGGCCATCCGCGAGAAGAGCATCATCTGCCTGGAATCCGGCAAGAGCTTCAAGGTGTTGACCAAGCGCCACCTGGCGAAGTTCGGCCTGACCCCGGACGAGTACCGCGCGAAGTGGGGCTACGCCAAGAAGACCCCGCTTGTGTGCAAGGAGCTGCAGCGCCAGCGCCGCAACAAGATGAAGGACATGAAGCTCTGGGAAAAGCGCATCAAGAAGTAGCGCGCTGGAGTTTCGCGAAACAGAAAAGGGGCCTTGCGGCCCCTTTCTCTTTTGTCCCGGCGGGCGTGGCTAGCGCTTGCCCCGGCGTTGCAGCCAGGCGCGCAGGAGGATGGCGAAGAGGTTCATGCCCAGCACAAGTGCGATGAGCACCAGCGCGGTGCCGTACTGGATGGGCCGGGTCTTTTCGATCTCCGTGCCCGCCGTGGCCAGCACGTAGATGTGGTAGGGCAGGGCCATGACGTCGGAGAAGATCGAATTCGGCATCTTCGGCGTATAGAACACCGCCGCCGTGAACATGATGGCCGCTGTCTCGCCCGCCGCGCGGCTGATGCCCAGGATCGAGCCCGTGAGGATGCCGGGCAGGGCGCTGGGCAGCACCACCCGCCAGATGGTCTGCCATTTGGTGCCGCCAAGGGCCAGGGAGGCCTCGCGGTAGGTGGCGGGCACGCTGCGCAGGGCCTCCTCCGTGGTGCCGATGATCACCGGCAGGCAGAGCACGCCAAGGGTGAGCCAGCCAGCCAGGAGCGACACTCCCAGGCCCATGGCCGTGACGAAAAGCCCCAGCCCGAACAGGCCGAAAACCACCGAGGGCACGCCCGCGAGATTGTTCACTCCGAGGCGGATGACGCGCATGAGCCTGCCCGGCAGGGCGTACTCGTGCAGATAGATGGCGCTGGCCACGCCCAGCGGCAGGGCCACGACCATGGCGCCGACGGAGAGCAGCAGCGTGCCCACGATGCACGGCCAGACGCCGCCCTCGGTCATGTAGTTGCGCGGCGGCTGGGTCAAAAAGTCCCAGGAGATGACGGAGTAGCCGTTGGACAGCAAAAAGCCCACGATGACGGCCAGGGCCGCCGCCACGATCAATATGGCCCCGCGCAGCAGCATGAAGGCCAGCCACTGCTTGGCCTTGCGGCCGCGGTCGCGGCCCGTGGTGATGGACAGGGACTGGCGGGGCGGGGTGGGGTTGTTCAGAATAGCTTCGGCGCTCATGGTTCGTCTCGCTTGCGTTACAGGCTGGCGGAGCCGGTCTGCTGGTGCTTGTGGGAGATGTAGTCGGCCAGGACGTTGAAGAGCAGCGTCACCAGGAACAGTATCATGGCCGTGGCGAAGAGCGCGTGGTAGTGGTGGCCGCGAAAGGGCGCCTCGGCCATTTCCGCTGCGATGCTGGCGGGCATGGGCCGCACCGGGCTCCATATCGAGTCCGGGATGACCGCCGCGCCGCCCGCCACCATGAGCACCACCATGGTCTCGCCGATGGCCCGGCTCATGCCCAGGATGACGGCGGTGCCGATGCCGGAGAGCGCGGCAGGCAGGGTCACGCGCGCCAGAGTCTCCAGGTGCGTGGCGCCAAGGGCGAAGCTGGCCTCCTTGAGGTCGCGCGGCACGGCGTAGATGGCGTCCTCGCTGACGCTGGCGATGGTGGGCACGCTCATGAAGGCCAGCATGAGCGCGGCGTTGGCCAGGTTCAAGCCCACCGGAATGTCAAAAAAATCCTGGAGGAAAGGGGCCATGATGACCATGCCGAAGAAGCCGATGACCACCGAGGGCAGGCTGGCGAGCATCTCCACCACAGGCTTGACCACGGCGCGCACGCGCGGGCTGGCGATTTCGGCCAGGTAAACTGCGGTCATGACGCCGAGCGGGATGGCCAGAAGCGAGGACAAAAGCGTCACCGAGCCGCTGGCCACGATGAGCGGCAGGATGCCGTAGTCGGGCCGGGCCTCGTCCGTGGGGTACCACTCCAGGCCGAAGAGGAAGTCGTCCACGCTGACGAAGCCGAAGGTGGGCAGCCCCTCCATGAAGAGAAAGACCATGATCAGCGCCAGCACCGCCAGCGAGGTGACAGCCGTGGCCAGAAAGGCCTGCTTGATGAGTGTTTCCTTGGTGCTGCGGTGCATGCAGGCTCTCCTCGGCTCTACGTTGTGGCCCCCCGCCACCTGCCTGGCTGCGGCTGAGCCGGGCCGGGCAGGTGGCGAGGGGTGTCAAAGGAAGGATGCGTAAGCTGTCTTGGCGCGGGGAAGTGGTGCTACTTCTTGGCCTTCTTGGTGACCTTGAGGGGCACGTAGTCCACATCGGCAACGATCTTCTGGCCGGCGTCGGAGAGGATGAAGTTCACGAGCTTGGCCACGTCGCCGGTGGGCTCGCCGTTGGTGTAGAGGTAGAGGCCGCGGGAGACGGGGTAGGTGCCGTTGAGCGTGTTCTCGACGCTGCCGCCGACGCCATCAACGGTGAGGGCCTTGAGGCCCTTGTTGTCGGTGTAGGCCAGGCCCACGTAACCGATGGCCGACTTCTGCTTGGACACGGTCTGGGCCACGGCGCCGTTAGAGGCCTGCATCTGGGCGCGGGCGAAAACGCGCTCCTTCTTCAGGATGTGCTCGTTCCAGTACTCGAAGGTGCCGGAGGAGGAGTCGCGGGAGACCACGGAGATGGGGCCGGCGGCGCCGCCCACGTCCTTCCAGTCAGTGATCTTGCCGGTGTAGATGTCCTTCAACTGGGCCTGGGTCAGGTTGTTGACCGGATTGGAGGGGTGCACGATGGGGGTCAGGCAGTCATAGGCGATGACGATCTGCTTGGGGTTGACGCCTTTTTCCTTGGCCTGCTTGATCTCGGACTCCTTCATCTCGCGGCTCATCATGGCCAGGGGCGTGCTGCCGTCGATGAGGGCCTTGGCGCCGTCGCCGGAGCCCGAGGCGGAGATGGAGATGCTGACGCCTTTGTTCTTGGCCATGAAGGCTTCGACGGCCTTCTGCATGATGGGCTGGACAGTGGTGGAGCCCTTGACCGGGAGATCGCCGGCAAAGGACACGGCGGTCATGCCGAGGATGGACAGGGTGACGAGTGCGGCAGAGAGAAGACGTTTCATGGATGAGCCTCCGAAAGGGTTGATGTTCACGCTTGCACGAGGCATGATCTACCCACGCCATGTGACGGTTGTGTGACGGCCGGGAGAAAGGTGGGTGACGCAAAGTGAAGGCGCCCGGCCAAGGTTCCGGCATGATCCGTGATAGGACACCTGCGCGTGGTGCGCAAGCGGCAAATTTGACCCGTCGCCAAATCGTGCGCGCCACCTCAAGGGGACTGCCATGCAGGTCGATTATGCCATCATCGGGGCCGGGCCAACGGGTCTGGGGGCCGCGCGCAGGCTGGCTGAGCTGGGCGCCGCCAATTTCGTTGTGCTGGAAAAAAATGCCCACCCCGGCGGTCTGGCCGCTAGTTTCAAGGACCCACAGGGCTATACCTGGGACATTGGCGGGCATGTGGTGTTCTCGCACTACGAATATTTCGACAAGATGCTGGCCGAGCTTTTGGGCGCGGACCAGCTGAAACACGAGCGCCGGGCCTTCATCCGCGCCCGCGGGGCCTGGGTGCCCTATCCCTTCCAGAACAACATCCGCCACCTGCCGCGCCCGGCGCGCTGGGAGTGCGTAAGCGGGCTTCTGCCCGGCAAGCGCCCGGAGAAAACGCCGCAGAACTTCCACGAGTGGATCCACTGCGTGTTCGGCGAGGGCATCGGCAACGTGTTCCTCTGGCCATACAACTTCAAGGTCTGGGCCATTCCGCCCGAGCAGATGTCGGCCTCCTGGGTGGGCGAGCGCGTGAGCATCGTGGGCCTGGAGGGCGTGCTCAAGAACATCATCCTGGAGTTGGACGAGGTGGGCTGGGGCCCCAACAACGCCTTCACCTTCCCCTCGCACGGCGGCACGGGAGAGATCTTCCGGCGCATGGCCGCGCCCCTTTCCGGCCATATTCGCTACGGCGACGGCGTGGCCAGCATCGACGCGGCAAAAAAGACCCTGACCACGGCCTCGGGCGAGACAATCACCTTTGGTGCGCTCCTCAACACCGGCCCGCTGGACCTGCTGATTACGGAGCAGCTGGCCCAGGCCCCGGACGACTGCGTGGAGGCCGCCGGGCTCCTGAAGCACAACGGGGTTTTTGTGGCGGGCGTGGGCGTGGGCGCGCGGCCGCTCCACGAGGGCAAGCGCGACAAGCGCTGCTGGATGTATTTCCCGGAGGACGACTGCCCGTTCTACCGCGTGACCAATTTCCACAACTACGCGCCCGCCAACGTGCCCGGCAGCGACACGGCCAAGGCCGCCTTTTTGTGCGAGACGAGCTTCTCCGGCCACAAGCCCGAGGACCTGTCCACGCTCATGGAGCGCACGGTGGAGGGCCTGGGCAACGTGGACCTGCTGCCCGAGGCGGCGCGGGCCAAGATCGAGAGCCGGTTTGAGCTCTCGGTTGATTACGGCTACCCCGTGCCCTGTCTGGAGCGCGACCTGGCCCTGCGCACCGTCCAGCCCTGGCTGGAAGGCCGGGAGATATACTCGCGCGGGCGCTTTGGCGGCTGGAAGTACGAGGTCGGGAACATGGATCACAGCGTCATGCAGGGCGTGGAATGGGCCGAACGCATGGTGCAGAAACAACCGGAGAAGACCTACACGTGGAAGTAAGCACCATTGACCGCCCCCTGTTCGAGAATCGTCGCGAGCGCCTCAAGGCGCTCCTTGCCGCCGAGGGTGTTCCCGCCCTTCTGGTGAGCTACCCCGCCAACCGCTATTATCTTTCCGGGTTCGAGCAGCACGACTCCCAGTGCAACGAGTCCGTGGGCTGGCTGGTGGTCACGGCCAAGGGGCCGGACGCCCTGTTCACCGACGCGCGCTTCACCGAAGCCGCCCTGCGCCTGTGGCCCGAGGAAGACCTGTGCGTCTACGGCGCGGGCAAGCACGCGGCCATGGCCGCCTTCCTCAAGGACCGGGGCGTGACAGCGCTGGGCTTCGACCCCAAGGCCATGAGCGTCTACGATCATGAGAGCCTGCGCGAGCATTTCGAGCTGACCCCGGCGGGCGGGCTGGTGGAGCGCCTTCGACTCATCAAGGAGCCCGGCGAGATCGAGCTTCTGCGCGCGGCCTGCGGCCTGAACCATCGCATCATGCGCGCACTGCCCGATGTGCTGGTGCCCGGCATGAGCGAGGCCGATGCCGCCTGGCAGATCGAGCGCCTGTTCCGCGAGGCCGGGGCCGAGGGCCTCTCCTTTCCGTCCATCGTGGGTGTGGACAAGAACGCGGCCCTGCCCCACGCCATCCCCGGCGACACCAAGATCTCCAGGGACTGCCTGGTACTGGTGGACACCGGCTGCCGTCTCTCCGGCTACTGCTCGGACCAGACGCGCACCTTCTGGGTGGGCCGCGAGCCCAGCGAGCGCTTCCAGGACACCAAGCGCCTGGTGGTCAACGCGCAGAAGGCGGCCATGGAGGTCATCAAGCCCGGCGTCAAGATGGCCGAGGCCTACCACGCCGCGCGCCGGGTCTTCGAGGAAGCGGGCGTGGCCGAGCAGTTCACGCACTCCCTTGGCCACGGCATCGGGCTGGAGACCCACGAGGGGCCGAGCCTTGCGCCGCGCACCGAGGGCGAGTTCAAGCCCGGCATGGTCATCACCGTGGAGCCCGGCCTGTACGACCCGGCCTGGGGCGGCGTGCGGTGGGAGTACATGGTGGTGGTGACGGAAGAGGGCTGTAGAGCCCTCTAACATGGCCGACGGCTGCAAGGCCCTCCAGGGCCAGTTTCTAAAAGTGTCTTTTGCCCCCTGGACATCGTCGTGAGCCGATCGAAAGCAATAAACATTCAGGCTGCGGCAACATCCCCTCGAAAACCCCGAAGGGGGCGACTCTTTCCTCGCCAGGGAACAACCATCTTTTGGAATCAGGCCCGAGAAGAAAGGATTCTGAAAACCTCCAGGGGTGTCGACGGCAATAAGGCCCAATGAAACGGGCGAAGCCCGCCCCTGAAACGGGCGCCGCCCGCGCCTGTCAGGGAGCTGGGGCTCGCCTACGTCGACGCCCGCGCAAAGCTCTGCTATCATCCGCCCGCGCCACACGGCCACGCGCAGCCTCACGCTGCCGCAACATAGTATAATCACACCAAGGAATTTGCATGACCACCGACTACCGCTTCGGCCACGTGGCCCTCATGGGGCCGCCCAACGCCGGCAAGAGCACGCTTTTGAACCACTTGCTGGGGCAGAAGCTGGCCATCGTCTCGCCCAAGCCGCAGACCACGAGAAACGCCATCAGCGGCATCCTCACCAGCGCTGCGGCCCAGGTGGTGTTCCTCGACACCCCGGGCGTGCACCGTATGGCAGGGCGCATGAACCGCATGCTGCTGGAGGCCGCCTGGGGCGCGCTGCACCAGGCCAACGCCGTGGTGCTCATCCTCGACGCCGAGCTCTACTCCAAGAAGCCGCACCTCTTCGACCGCGAGATCAAGCCCCTGGCCGACCCCGTGCAACGGGTCGAGCGGCCCCTGTTCATCGCCGTGAACAAGACCGACCGGGTGCGCCCCAAGGAGAAGCTGCTGCCGTTTCTCATGCGCGTGGGCCAAAGCTTCCCCGGCGCGGAGATATTCCCCCTGTCCGCAGCCACGGGCGACGGCGTGGACATCCTGCTCGGCGAGCTCATCAAGATCCTGCCCGTGGGCGAGGCGCGCTATCCCGAGGACCAGCTCTCCACCGCGTCCATGCGCTTCCTGGCTGCCGAGACCATCCGCGAGAAGCTCTTCCTGGAGCTGGAGCAGGAGCTGCCGTACAACACCATTGTGGAGATCGAGCAGTGGGAGGAGCCGGAACCCATTGATGGGAAAATTGATGGGAAAATTGACGGGAAGGAAGGCCCGGTGCGCATCAACGCCGCCATCCACGTGGCCCGCTCCGGGCACAAGGGCATGGTCATCGGCAAGGGCGGCCAGCTTTTGAAGAAGATCGGCACCGCCGCGCGCATCGAGCTGGAAGTCATGCTCGAACGCCCGGTGCACCTGGAACTCTGGGTGCGCGTGCGCGAGGACTGGACCGAGGACACCGCTTTCCTGCGGGAGATGGGGCTGGGGGAGTAGGCGAAGAGAATATGCTCCGCAGGCTGTGGGGCCTGAGGCCCCCCAGACCCCCCCACTTTTGCCGAAAGGGCTGTTTCAGGAGGAACCTGAAACAGCCCTTTCGGCTTTGTTGGGCCAAAACCCTGTCAACCAGGAATTGTAGTCCTTTTTACGGCCATAAACGGGTGAATTTTGTCCTGGCCCAAAAGCCCATGCTATATTCCATTGAAAGGCCATAGGAGGTCGGATATGGAAAACAGAAGCACGGACAATAGAATTTGGACGCGGGTGAGCGGGGACGGCAAGTCGGCCGCCGCCGGGATGAGCCTGGGCTCGGATGGCGGCTCGGCTAGCGGCACCAAGACCGGCGCTGGGGGGAAGCCCCAGCCGTATGGCTGGCACGGATACTACGGCGAAACGGGCGGCGGTGCATCAAACGGCCCGGTGTGCCGGGGCAAGGTCACGCTGCCCAATGAGGTGCGCGGGACAGTTGCGCCGCCTGCGCAGAAGGGCAAGGTTGTTCCGCCGCCGCCGCCAGCGCCCAGGCAGCCGCATTTGATCTACAGCCAGAGCACGGGTGAGATGGCTGGTCCCGACGGGAAGCCTCTGGCAACGGGCTACGCTGGTCGCGGTGGCGGGCAGAACAACCCGGATGCAGAGGGCATCAAGGGCGTGGGCCCTCTTCCCCAAGGCAACTGGCGGGTGGAGGAGTATAAAACCACGAAATGGCCTGACCGTTCGTACAAGCTTACTCCTGACGAAGAGACTCGCAAGCGTGTTGAGGCGCTGGGACGCGACCCTGACAGCTTTTACATCCATGCCAAGGCAAGAAATCCGGAGAGCCGGGGCCGGGAGTCATGGGGGTGTATAGCACTCGACAAGGCGGAACGGGACAAATTGAAATCATACGAAAAGAGGTGGATACGTGTGGAAAGGTAGTGTCTCGCCACTTGTTTGGCTTATGGCGTTCTGCTTTTCCGGTATGCTGGATGAGGCCCTTGCAGCAAAAGCATATGTGTACTCCCGCAATGGCGAGTATTGGTGTTCATACCCTGCGGGTACGAACCTTCCGGATGGTCGGCTTCCACCTGCTGAAGGCAAGGCGCTTTTGGAGAGGCTTTTCAACCCTGCGCACATGGTGGTAAGGGGCCTTGGCGAGACGGATAACGCCACCCTTCTGGTCGGGGATGGCACCAGGGCGGCGCTGTTCGCTGTCCTCGGCCCTGCCAAACGCCTTCCGAACGGGCACAGATGTGAATACACCTTTGGCTACGTCACGCAGCGCCCAGGCGACAGCACCGTTGCTCTGGTGGATATGGGCGACCCCTGCCTGGACAATCCCGAACACATCGCGAGTATTCTCATTGGGTTCAACGTTGCGGCCCTGCCCAAGGAGTACCGCCCGCACCTCAAGCACTTTGTCCCCTCAGCGGGCATTCACGCTGATGTCGCCACGCAGAGCGGTCTGAAGCTGGGCCTGACGCCCGCCGAAGTGGAGGTGGTGCTGGGCAAGCCGGTTTGGAAGGAGAAAAACGTCTATTACTATGCCGCGCTCAAAGATGTTCAGTTCTCACCGGCGTTCCTCATCAACCGCTGGCATTGGCCAAAGGACGTTGAGAGCAAGCCGGGGGGAGATGAGCGTATTATTATGGTATGGTTTGCAAGGGGTCGCGTGAGTTGTTTTGAGGTGCGCAAACTTTACGACCTCTAGCGCGGGGGCAGGCCTTTTGGCGGCAACAACGTGCGCGGGAAAGTAACGTCGCTCGCTCAGCCGCGCCAGTATCCCCCCATTGCCAGCACCCCCGGCAGGATGTACTCCAATAGCGGGCGCTATTGGCCCGCCCCTGGAGGTCCAATGCCGCAGCCCATCTCGCAGTCCATCTCGCAACATAGACCGCGCGTCATCATCGTCGGGGCCGGGTTCGCCGGGATTTTTGCCGCGCGCGAGCTGGCCGGGGCCGTCTGCGACGTGCTCATCATTGACCGCAGCAACGCCCACGCATTTTTGCCCCTGCTCTATCAGGTGGCCACCTCCGCCGTGGAGAGCGAGCACATCGCCGCGCCCGTGCGCGGCATCATCCGCAACATGGGGGCCCGTGCCGCCAACCTGGACTTCTGCATGGCCGAGGTGCGCAGCGTGGATTTCGACCAGCGCCTGGTGCTGGCCGAGGGCCAGGACGGCGTGAGCCTTGAGCTGCCCTACGACTACCTTTTGCTGGCGCCCGGCAGCGTCACCAACACCTTCGGCACGCCCGGGGTGGACGAGCACGCCTATTCGCTGAAGAACCTGGAGGAGGCCGTGCGCCTGCGCAATCACATCCTGCGCAGCTTCGAGGCCGCGGCCTGGATGGCCGACGAGGGGCAGCGCCAGCACAGGCTCTGTTTCGTGGTGGTGGGCGGCGGGCCCACCGGGGTGGAGCTGGCCGGGGCCATGGCCGAGCTTATGGCCGGGGCGCTGACGCGCGATTTCCCGAAGCTGGGGCTTTCCCGGCCCTGCGTGACCTTGCTTGAGGCGGGCGACGGGCTCCTGCCCGGCTTCCCGGAGTCCCTGCGGGCCTATGCGAAGCGGAAGCTTGAGAGCCTGGGCGTGGACGTGCGCGTGGGCGCGGTGGTGGAGCGCGTGACCCCCGAGGGGGCGTTCCTCAAGGATGGTGGGGCGCACCGGGCGGCCACGGTGGTCTGGACGGCCGGGGTCAAGGGCGAGCCCGTGGCGGCGCGCCTGGGGCTGGCTGTGGCGCCAAACGGCCAGGTGCTGGCGCGGCCCACCTTGCAGAGCGCGGAGCGGCCGGAGGTCTTTCTGGCGGGCGACATCTGCCGGGCGGAATACGCCGGGCGGCCGCTGCCCATGTTCGCGCCCCCGGCCATCCAGGAGGGGCGACATGCGGCGCGGGGCATTCTGCGCCTGCTGGGCGGCCGGGAGCCGCAGCCGTTCCGCTATTTCGACAAGGGCATGATGGCCACCATCGGCAAGAAGGCGGCGGTGGTGCGCCTGGGCAGGTTCTCGTTTCAGGGGCTGCCTGCCTGGCTTTTGTGGCTGGCGGTGCACCTGACCTATCTCATCGGCTTCCGCAACCGGCTCTTTGTCCTGGCCAACTGGGCCGTGGACTACTTTTGGTCCGAGCGCTGCGTGCGGCTCATCAGCCGCCGGAACCCGTTGGCTTGACCTCCGGCCTCGACCCCGGCTGGGCGAGGTCCAGGCCCAGCAGCACCACGCGGTTGCGGCCCTGGCTCTTGGCCACGTAGAGGGCCTCGTCGGCCCGGCGGATGACATCGTCGATGCTCTGGTCCTCGGCTATCACCAGGGTGCCGCCCAGACTGATGGTCACGGGCTCGGTCAGCCCGGACTGGGCGTTCAGCCTGGACTCGATCAATGCGCGGGTGCGCTCGGCGATCTCGGCCAGGCGCTGCGCATCCACTCCGTCGAGCACCATGAGGAATTCCTCGCCCCCGTAGCGGCCAAAAGTGTCGTACTGGCGCAGGGTGCCTGCGATGAGGGCGGCCAGCTCGCGCAGGACCACATCGCCCTGTTGGTGGCCAAAGCGGTCGTTGACGTCCTTGAAGTGGTCCACGTCGATCATCAGGCAGCCCAAATGGGACAGGTTTCTGCGCTGGCGGGCGAAGCCCTCGCTGAAGCGGTCCATGACCGAGGCGCGGTTGGCCACGTTGGTCAGCATGTCGATGGTGGCCATACGCCGCAACAGCGCCTGCGATTCGTCCAGGCGTTGCTGCATCTGGCGGAAGAAGTACCAAAGGGTGAGCAGCAGCAGCGCAAGGGTGAAGCCGCCCTGAGCGGCGACGACGAGGTGGTTCTTGCGCAGCGTCCTGTTCAGCTCGTCGATGTTGAAATTGACGCTGATGCCGCCGCGAACCTGGCCCACGCTGTAGCCCTGCTTGGCGTGGCAGGTCAGGCACGACTGCTCCACCATGAGCGGAGCCATGTAGCGGAATCTCGCGCCCTCGGCCTTGTCCTCCATGATGAAGGACTCCTTCCCCCCGGCCTCGAAGCTGCGCAAGGCCTGGGCCTCGAAGGCGTCCGCCGTGTTGTGCGGATTGAGTGGCCTGAGGCTGGTGATGTGGAAGGTGAATGTGTCCTTGTCGCTGGCCAGCTCGGAGATCTCCCGAGTCATGAGGGCCGGGTTCTTTTTGGTCAGCGTCTGCCCGTCTGCGGTCTTGAGGTCCGGGCTTTCCAGATACGGGTTGGACTGCATGCCTGGGCGCTTGATGACATACACCCCGCCGTGCAGGGCGTTCCACTTGCGCGTGAGCACGATGCCTCCGAAGTGCGCGCGCGCCTGGGCGATGACCTGCTCCTTGAGCAGGGTGCTGCTGCGTAGGGAAATCCCCAGGAATACGCCGGAGATGCAAAGCCCGATGATCAGGCTGGCGATGAAGAAGAAGCGCTTGAAGATCTGCCTGTCGTTTCCCATTCGTTACTCCGCGAGAAAAGTCTTTGCAGAGCGGTGGTCTCTTGTCTACATAAAACGAGAAAAGTTACTCGCAGCAACGCCGATTTGCGCGAAGGGATTTGCACAACCGAATGGCCCGGTCGGGCGTGCGTGGGGGGATTGCCACACCAGCAAGGCGGACGGAGGGGTCAGGAGTTTTTGGCCTTGCGCTTGTTCAGGTAGTCAAGGGCCAGTCCGGAGACCTGGAGCCCGAGGCTTAAGCCCAAGCCTGCCAGAGAAAGCTTGCGCCGCAAGCCGGCCCACGCCGTGTGCGTCTCCAGCAGGACCATCTGGCGGCGCAGGCCGCAACGGGTGACGAGGCGCGCCTTGGCCGCCTGAATTTCATCCAGCTCGTTGTCTAGAAACATGCCTTGTCCTTTTTCAGCTCAGCCACGCTCTGGGCAAAGAGTCCCGGCCCGGCCGTGAGCCGCCGCTTGAGCGCGCACAGGGCCGCTGCGCCGAGCAGCAGGGCCGCCGCCGCCGCCAGCACCAGGCCCCAAAGCCGCCATTCCGGCGGCAGGGCGATGATGGCCGCCGCCGCCAGCAGCATGATGCCGCACAAGACCAGCGCCGACCCTGCGATGGCCAGGATCAACTGCTGGAGGATGCGCACCCTGTCCTCGCGCAGCTCAAGGGCCAGAAGCTCCAGGCGGTCGCCCAGGGTCTCTGTGGCCAGACCGCCCAGACGCCCGGCGGCACCGGCGAGTTCCTTCAGTGCAGTGCCCACCCCGGACATGCTACTTCCTCGACAGGACCCAGCCAAGCAGCAGGCCCACGATGAAGGTCCCGCCGATGACGTGATAGGGCTTGTCCTTGACGAGCTTGTCGGTCTCGCTGGCGGTGCTCTTGACGCTGTCCAGCAGCTTGTACCCGTACTCGCCGTAGCGGTCCTTGGCTGTGGCCATGGACTCGGTCAGCGCCGCCCGGGCCTTCTTCACCTGTTCGTCGAGCTCGCCGCCCGTGGCCTCAAGCAGGGCCTGTGCGTGGTGCATGATCTCATGGAGTTCGGCGCTCATCCTTTCGGTGTTGCTCAGGGAATCGCTCATGGTTTTCCTCCTGGTCCGACGATGTATCAAGCTGCGCCCACGAATTGGGCCAATCCCGTTACGAGACTTGGTTCTAATATATGCCCCCTGCTGTGCTTTGTCCATGTATCCGCACGATGATTTCGCCATATTCCGTGCTGCGCTGCGCGCCATGCCCGTCCCCCCCCGTTTACCTGCGCGCGGAATTGCTCTAGAAGGATCGGAGGCGGACGGGCCGCCTTCATCACGCACGCCATTTGGTCAGAATGAACAGCCTGACATAACGGACGGACACTCCCCATGCGCATCTCCGACAGACTCAAGAAGCTCAAGCCCTCGGCCACCCTGGCCGTCAACGCCAAGGCCCAGGAGCTGAAGGCCCAGGGCCGCGAGATCATCAGCCTGGCCGTGGGCGAGCCGGACTTCGGCACTCCCGCCCACGTGTGCGAGGCCGCCAAGAAGGCCATCGACGACGGCTTCACCCGCTACACCCCGGTGCCGGGCACCCCGGACCTGCGCGCGGCCATCGCCGGGTACTACGGCCAGTTCTACGGAGTCTCGGCCAAGGCCGAGCACACCATGGCCAGCACCGGCGGCAAGCAGGTGCTCTACAACCTGCTCATGGCGCTCATCAATCCCGGCGACGAGGTGCTCATCCCCGCGCCCTACTGGGTCAGCTACCCGCCCATGGTGGAGCTGGCCGACGGCGTGCCGGTCATCGTGCCGACCACGCCCGAGAGCGGCTTTCTGGCCAGCGTGCGCGACCTGGAGGCCTCCTGCAGTCCGCGCACGGCCGTGCTCATCCTGAATACGCCGAGTAACCCCACGGGCTGCCACTACAGCCAGGACGCCCTGGACGAGATCGCCCGCTGGGCCAAGTCCAAGGGCATCTTCATCATCTCCGACGAGGTCTACGACCGACTGGTCTACGACCCGGCCAAGCCCAGCACCCTGTCCGGCCTGTGGCAGCGGCACCCGGAGACTGTTGCCGTGGTCGGCGCGCTGTCCAAGAGCTTCTGCATGACCGGCTGGCGCATGGGCTGGCTGCTCGGCCACGCCGATCTGGTCAAGGCCTGCTCCAAGATCCAGGGGCAGAGCACTTCGAACATCAACAGCATCACGCAGAAGGCGGCCATAGCCGGGCTCACCGGCCCCTGGGACCTGGTGGAGGAGATGAAGGTCGCCTTCCTGCGCCGCCGCGACCTGGCGCTGGGCGTCATCCGCTCCTGGCCGGGAGTCACCTGCCCCACGCCCGACGGCGCGTTCTATCTCTTCCCGGTGCTCGACGCGTACTACAACGCCCAGACCCCGGACTCCGCGGCGCTGTGCACGAAGTTCCTCGAGGAGGCGGGCGTGGCGCTGGTGCCTGGCAGCGCCTTCGGCGACGACCGCTGCGTGCGCTTCTCTTACGCCGTGGCCGACGAGGTCCTCCTGGGCGCCCTGGCCAAGGTCGGCAAGGTTCTGCTCGGCAAGTAGCCTGATTTCAAGACACCGAACAACCCTAGAAGGGGGCTCCCATGACCGCAGGTTCAAGGCATCAGGACATTCTGGACTGGACCAATGCATCGTGGGAGCGCCTGCCTGCCTCCGTTGCCCTGCGCGCCCGCGCGGGCGAAATGGCCGCGCGCCTCGCCGGTGAGATCGCCGCAGGCAAGCTGCCGTTTTTGGCCACGCCCTTCATGGCCGCCCTGGAGAAGGACCTGGCCGAGCTGGAGAGCGGTTTCCTCGCTGGTTTTGAGCATATGCTGCTTTTGGGCATCGGCGGCTCGGCCCTGGGCGCGCGCGCGCTGCAAAAGGCCTTTGCGCCCGGCCAGGACCTGCCCGGCCACACGGGCAAGTCCATCTGGATCATGGACAACGTGGACGCCGCAGTGCTTGAGGCCCATCTGAACCGCCTGCCCGCGGACAAGACGCTCGTCTACGTGGTCAGCAAGTCCGGCGACACCATCGAGACCATCGGCCAGTACTTCCTGGTCAAGGATTGGCTGAAGGCGGCCCTGCCCGGCAACTGGAAGGACCACCTGCTGCTGAACACCGACGAGAACAAGGGCTACCTGCGCCAGGAGGCCACCACCTTCGGCATCCGCACCCTGCCCGTGCCCGACAACCTGGGCGGCCGCTACTCGGCCATCTCCGCCGTGGGCCTGGTGCCCGCCGCGTTTCTGGGCATGGACTGGCGCGCGCTGGTCAAGGGCTTCCAGTCCGTGGCCGCGCCGCTCACCGACCCTGTCCTGACAGGAAAGGGGCTGGACGCCGCCACGCTGGCCGCGCATCCGGCGTTCGAGTTTGCGGTGTGGGGCAAGGCCCTCATGGACGCGGGCTACCTTGAGCTCATCACCTTCTTCTACATCCCGGCCTGGTCCAGCTTCGCCGACTGGTTCGCGCAGCTCTGGGCCGAGAGCCTGGGCAAGGACGGCATGGGCTCCCAGCCCTTGCCCGCCGTGGGCGCAACCGACCAGCACAGCGTGAACCAGATGTTTCTGGACGGCCCGCGCAACAAGGCCTGCCTGTTCGTGGAGCGGGCTGGCGGCCCAGAGGGCCTGGCCTTCCCCAAGGACATGCCGCCCATCTTTGACTATCTGCAGGGCAAGCGTTTTGGCGAGCTTTTGCCTGCCGAAGCCCTGGGCACGCGCATGGCCCTGACCCAAAGCCAGGTGCCGCTGGTGTGCCTGCGCCTGGGCGCCGACGACGCCCACGCAGCGGGCAAGATGATGGCCCTGCTCGGCGCGGCCACGCTCTTGACCGGCTGGCTCATGGGCATCAACCCCGTGGACCAGCCCGCCGTGGAGCTGGGCAAGCGCCTGGCCAAGGCGCGCCTGGGCGCGGCCGGACTGGCTGAGGAGAAGGCCGCGCTTGCGGCGTTCACCACCGGCGGGCGCGACGAGCGGGGGTTCTAGCCCTTGGGCATCTACAAAAGCCTTTTGGCGGCCAAGAAGCCCCTACAGTTCGTGAAGGTGCTCACCTGGACCTTCCTCATCCTGATCCTGGTGACCAACCTGGGCCTGGCCGTGTTCTTGTCCAAGTACGCCGAGCGCGTGCTGCTCGAAAAGCAGAAGGAGTTCGGGCTGCTCTTGTCCGAGAACCTCTCGCACCAGATCTTCACGCGCTTCACCCTGCCGACCATCATCGGCTATGGGCAGATCAGCCTGCGCAACCCGGAACAGTTCACCCGGCTGGACCAGGTGGTGCGCAGCACCATCCACAGCTTCCGCGTGCGCGAGGTGCGCATCTACGACCCGGCCTTCCGCATCTCCTACAGCACGGACCCGAACATGGTGAACCGCACCGGACTGGCCGGGGAGGGCGTCAAGCGCGCCCTGACCATGGAGGAGCCGAACTTCGAGCTGTTCAGCCAGATCTCCGGGGCCACGGCCCTGTTCCGGCTGCAGCTTCGACCCGGCAGCGTGGTCCTGCGCGGGTTTGCGCCCCTGCGCATGGAGCGCAGCTTCGGCCCCGGCGTCAAGAATCCCATCATGGGCATCCTGGAGTTCAGCCAGGACATCACCGAGGATTACATGGCCGTGGTCAACTTCGAGCGTCTGGTCTACTCGACCTCGCTGGTGACCAGCCTGGTCCTGTTCCTGCTCATCGTCACCATCCTGCGCCGGGTCGACCGCATCAGCGCGGAGCGCCAGGCCGAAAAGGAAAAGCTCCTGCGCGAGCTGCACCAGCAGGAGAAGCTGGCGGGCATGGGCCGCATGGTGGCGGGCGTGGCGCACGAGATCAGAAACCCGCTGGGCATCATCCAGAGCAGCGCCGAGCTGGTGTTCAAGAAGGCCAAGGCCGACAACCACCCGCACACGCGCATCATCGAGGCCATCTACGACGAGAGCCGCCGCCTCTCGCGCACGGTCAACGACTTTCTGGATTACGCGCGCCCGCGCCAGCCGCGCATGGACGTGGTGGACCTCTGCCGCATCCTGGAGCAGGCGGCGGTGTTTCTGGAGCACGAGTGCGAGTCCAAGGGCATAACCATGGAGCACGACTGCCCGCCCGGCACACGGGTGCTGGGCGACAAGGACCTGCTCTACCGCGCGGTCTACAACGTGCTGGGCAACGCCATGCAGGCCCTGAGCCAGAGCGGGGTGACCGAGGGCGGGCTGATCCAGGTGCTGGCGCGGCCTGCGGATCCCGCGCAGGCCAGACTGTCCGGGGAGGACGGCCTGCCCGTCGAGGGCGGCCCCTGGCTGGAGCTCAGCGTGCGCGACTCCGGCCCGGGCTTTGACGAGGCCAACCTGGACAAGATGAAGGACCCCTTCTTCAGCACCAAGGATACGGGCACGGGCCTGGGGCTGGCCATCGTCACCAGCATCGTGGAGAGCCACGGCGGCTTTGTGGTGCTGAAGAATCACCCGGAGAGCGGGGCCGTGGTGTCGCTTTTGCTGCGCCAGGCCCCGGCAGACACGAAAACCTTGGCGGAAGCTCCCGCCGCCCCCCCTGTCGCCCCGGGCCAGTAGCCCGGCGACGTAAGCCTTACGGAGCATGCATATGTCAGGCAACATTCTCATTATGGACGACGAGCTGAACTACCTGCTCGTGCTTGAGGCCATCCTGTCCGACGCGGGCTACAAGGTCACCACCCTGTCCGACCCGGAGATGGGCCTGGCCTTCCTTGAGGAGTCCGAGGTCGATGTGGTGGTCACGGACATGAAGATGCCCAAGCTCACGGGCAAGGACGTGCTCGACCACGTCAAAAAGCACTACTCCTACATCCCGGTGCTCATCATGACCGCGTTCGGCAGCATCGAGGCCGCGGTGGAGGCCATGCGCACCGGCGCCTTTGACTACATCACCAAGCCCTTTTCCAACGAGGAGCTCTTGCTCTCCATCTCCAAGGCCATGCAGTTTGCCCGCTCCCAGCAGGAGAACCGCCTTCTGCGCAGGCAGATCCAGGAGCGCTTCGGCCCGGAGAACATCGTGGCCCGCGACAAGAGCATGCGCCACGTGCTGGACATGGTCCACCGCGCCGCGCCCAGCCGCAGCACCGTGCTCGTCACCGGCGAGAGCGGCACCGGCAAGGAGCTCATCGCCAAGGCCATCCACAACGACTCCCCGCGCAAGGACGGCCCGTTCATCTCGGTCAACTGCATGGCGCTGAACACCGGCGTGCTGGAGAGCGAACTCTTTGGCCACGAGAAGGGCAGCTTCACCGGCGCGGTGTCGCGGCGGCGCGGGCGCTTCGAGCTGGCCGACAAGGGCACCCTGTTTCTGGACGAGATCGGCGAGCTCTCCCACGACATGCAGGTGAAGCTTTTGCGCGTCTTGCAGGAGCGGTGCTTCGAACGCGTGGGCGGCACCGAGTCCGTGGAGGTAGACATCCGCATCGTGGCCGCCACCAACCGCGACCTGACCAAGGCCGTGGCCGACGGGCGCTTCCGCGAGGACCTGTTCTACCGCCTGAACGTGGTCAGCATCGAGCTGCCGCCCCTGCGCGAGCGGCGCGAGGACATCCCGTTTCTGGCCGCGCACTTCCTGGACCGCTACGCGCGGGAGAACAACCGCGAGCTCAAGGGCTTCACGCCTTCGGCCATGGACTACCTCTCGGCCTACGAGTGGCCGGGCAACGTGCGCCAGCTGGAAAACGTCATCGAGCGTTGCGTGGTCATGTCCATGGGCGACACCGTGAGCGCCGAGGACCTGCCGCCGGAGATCAAGGACGAGGAGTCGCAGTTCAAGAGCGCGGTGGACCTCTTGCCCACCAAGCTCGACCTCTCCGACACTTTGGAGAAGATCGAGGGCGCGGTGATCCGCCGGGCCCTGGTGCGGGCCGATTTTGTACAGGTGAAGGCTGCCGAGCTTTTGAACGTGTCCAAGAGCCTGCTGCAGTACAAGCTGAAAAAATACAACATCTCCGCGAAATAGGCGCAGCGAAGCGGCCTGCGGCGAGATGCGGCCTTGCGGCCCGCTTGCATGCCCGTGGCTGCGCGGCTGGCTGAAAGCCTGCGGCAAAGGAGGGACCATGGAAACTGGCGCGAACAAGAAGCGTTTCATGCTCTGGGGCGCTTTGGCTCTGGTCGCGGTGGCGGCCGTGCTGTTTGTCGTTGCCTGGCCGGCCATGCGCACGGCCAAGTTCAAGGAGATCTTCGGGCGCAATGTGCAGATGGCCCGGCTGGTGGGCAGCATGCGCGTGAGCCTCTACGCCATGGCCGAGGCCGAGAGGAGCGCCGTGCTGGCCGACACCGACGAGGCCTCCGTGGAATACGCCCGGCGCGCGCGGCTTGCCGTCGGCCAGGTGGACGCGGCCTTGGCCGAGTGCAAGGGCATCATCAGCACGCCCTCGCCCGATGCCGACCTGCTGAAAAACTTCGAGCAGGCCTTTACCGAGTTCCGCAAGGTCAACGAGGAGGTGCTGGCCCTGGCGGTGCAGAACACCAACCTGAAGGCCCAGGCCCTGTCCTTTGACCAGTCCTTTGCGGCGCTTGCGCGCATGGAGCAGGCGCTTTCGCCGTTTCTGGAAGGCCAGCGCGGCAACCCCAAGGCGGGCCGGGTGGCGGCGCGCGCCCTGGCCGAGGCCCTGCGCATCCAGGCCTTGCAGGCCCCGCACATCATGGAGAAGGACGAGACGCGCATGACCGGCATCGAGGCGCGCATGACGGCGGCGGATACGCTGACGCGGGCGTCGCTGGCGTTCTTGGCCACGCGCCCGGGCGGCAAGGACGTGGCGGACAAGGCGCTGGTGGCCTACAACGACTTCCAGAAGATCACGGGGCAGGTGCTGATGCTCTCGCGCGAGAACACCAACGTGCGCTCCCTGGTGCTGACGCTGGACCGCAAGACCAAGACGCTGGCCATGTGCGACGAGGCCCTGCGCGCCCTTGAGGACAAGGTCCACGCGGACATGGCCAAGGGGACGAAGTAGGGGGCATGTCTCGTACCCTCTTCGCAACTGCTCTTGTCTTCGCCTGGCTGTTGGCGGCTTTGCCGTGCCGTGCAGCCGATCTTGAGGCGGCGGACAGGAAGCTTGACGGCTGCTCCTACCGCGTCGGCGAAAAGAGCTGTCGAGAGGTGGAGTCGGGGTTTTTGCGAAAGCGGGACGCCAAGGCAAGTCGCGAGGGTGACTCGCTGCACATCATGACGCTGCGCGGCCCGGTCATTTTCACCGACACCCTCGACGAATTCAAGCATGTTGACGGGGGGGTGTACCTCTCTCTCGGCTACTTCCCCGACATCGGACAGCACCTCGTCAGAGTATTCTATTACGAGGGCGGTAACTACGTTCTCGTCTCCAACACCACAGCCGAGACCGTCTTCTCTGGTGCCGCTCCACACGTTTCGCCCTCAAGGAAACGGATCGTCGTGGCCGATGCGTCTGAGGCCTACACCTCGAATCAGATCAAGATTTGGGCGCTGGAGTCCGGCCGCCTGCGGCTGGAGCACTCAGAACCATTCAAGACGATCGTCGCTCGGTTTGTCCGCTGGGAAGACGATGCGTCCTTCACCGTTGACGAATATGATGACAGCAGGAGCGCCGATTGCCCGAAAGGGAAATTCGCAGAGCAGCACTATACCTATCGATGGGAGCGGGGCATATTGAGCAGGAGCGTGGCCCAGGAACCGAAGTTTCGCTGCGAAGACAATTGGTAGCTTGAGGCGCGACAGCCCCTCCCCCACCCCTTTCCCCCCGCCCTCCTTTCCCATACACTCGCCCCATGTTGCCCAATGAGTCTTCCCCCGTCGCCGAATACATAGCCGCGCTGCTCAAGAGCGAGCGTCTGGGGCGTCAGGTGTGCCACCACCGGCTGGTGCCCGGCCACGAGGCCGAATACGCCGAGCCCAGGCGGCCCTGGCCTGCGGCCATCCGCGCGGTGCTGGCCGCCAAGGGCATCGACGCGCTGTACTCCCACCAGGCGCTGGCCGCAGACCTCGTGCGCGCAGGCAGGCATGTGGTGGTGGCCACGCCCACGGCCAGCGGCAAGACGTACGCGTTTCAACTGCCCATCATCGAGGCCGTGCTCGCCAACCCGGACTCCCGCGCCCTGGCGATATACCCCCTCAAGGCCCTGGCCCAGGACCAGTTGCGCGGCTTCAATGAGTTGCTGGAAGGGCTGCCGCAGGGCCTGTCCCCGGGGCTTCGCCCCACCGCCGCCATCTACGACGGCGACACCAAGCCCTCGGCCCGGGCCAAGATTCGCAAACGCCCGCCCAACCTCATCCTGACCAACCCGGAGATGCTGCACCTGTCCATGCTGCCGCACCACGGCACCTGGGCCCAGGTTTTCGCCACGCTGACCCACATCGTACTCGACGAGGTCCACACCTACCGGGGGGTGCTGGGCGCGCACATGAGCCAGGTGCTGCGGCGCATGCAGCGCGTCTGCCGCTACTACGGCTCGGACCCGGTCTTCGTGTTTTGCTCGGCCACGGTGGGCAACCCGGCGGAACTCTGCCAGCTCTTGACCGGCCTGGAGCCCGTGGCGGTGACGGAATCAGGCGCTCCGGCCGGGGCGCGGCACATGGTCTTTTTGAACCCCGAAGACTCGCCCGCCACAGCGGCGATACAACTCTTGCAGGCGGCGCTCTCGCGGGGGCTCAAGACCATCGTCTACGCCCAGAGCCGCCGCATGACCGAGCTCATCGCCCTGTGGGCCAGCGAGAAGAGCGGGCAGTACCGCGACAAGATCAGCGCCTACCGCGCGGGCTTTCTGCCCGAGGAGCGCCGCGAGATCGAGGGCCGCATGGCCTCGGGTGATCTCTTGGCGGTCATCAGCACCAGCGCGCTGGAGCTCGGCATCGACATCGGCGGGCTCGACGTCTGCATCCTGGTGGGCTACCCCGGCAGCGTCATGGCGACCTTGCAGCGCGGCGGACGCGTGGGCCGGGCGCAACAGGAGTCGGCAGTGGTGCTCGTGGCGCAGGAGGACGCGCTGGACCAGTACTTCATGCGCCACCCCGAGGATTTCTTCGCCCGCCCGGCGGAGCGCGCCGT
>Ga0180007_10001600_pt1 | contig 29744 bp, 22 predicted proteins | sample MM_PC_MetaG_FD_121122 | JGI IMG/M metagenome (GOLD analysis project Ga0180007, IMG submission 121122) | Groundwater microbial communities from the Aspo Hard Rock Laboratory (HRL) deep subsurface site, Sweden - MM_PC_MetaG | ecosystem: Environmental > Aquatic > Deep subsurface > Groundwater... | reverse complement strand
TTGAAAGTTGAAAGTTGAAAGTTGAAAGTTGAAAGTTGAAAGTTGAAAGTTGAAAGTTGAAAGTTGAAAGTTGAAAGTTGAAAGTTGAAAAATATTGTTTTTATTTTCAATGTCAAGTAAATTTTTACTTTGTTGGGTTTGTTTCTTATTTGAATTGCCTACTTTCAAATTGCCTCAATAATATAAAGTTACCATCTTGTTTTGTGAGTGGCAAAATATAATTTTATCTTGTTAAGCGCAAGAGTAAAAACGATGGTTACTACTACCAGCTTTGGTTCAGTATGAACAGGAATTTCAGATTAATTAGTTAAAGGAAAACCTTATTTAATATTCCATCTGTATCTAACCTCGTGGATGAAAATCTTTATGCATTTGCTTTATGAAATCTCTATCGATGTGAGTGTAAATTTGAGTTGTTGAAATATCAGCATGACCGAGCATTTCCTGCACTGCACGAAGGTCAGCGCCGCCTTCTAAGAGATGTGTAGCAAAACTGTGGCGAAAAGTGTGTGGATGAAATTCCTTCACAATCTCAGCTTCTTGAGCGTATTTGTTCACAATTTTCCAAATGCCCATTCTGGATAATTTTGTGCCTCGTACATTTAAGAAAATAACATTTTCACTTTTCATTTTCTTTTCAAGAAAAACACGGACTTTTTGTAAGTATTCTGTAATCCAATAAATTGCACTTGAACCAATTGGTACAATCCTTTGTTTTGAACCTTTTCCTAAAACTCGTATAACTTCATCGCTAAAATATAAATCGCTTATTTTAAGATTAATTAATTCTGAAACACGAAGTCCACAAGAATAAAATAATTCCAAAATTGCTTTGTCCCTTAAACCAAGTCTTTCTTCCACGTTTGGCGTTTGTAATAATTTGTCAATTTCTGCAAACGAAAGTACAGTTGGAAGTTTTCGCTCAGTAATTCTTGTGGAAAGAATTTCAGCAGGGTCTTTCTCAATATATTCTTGAGATGAAAGGTATTTAAAAAATCCTTTTACTGAAGATAAATATCTTGCGGTGGTTGATGAGCTAATTCCTAAATCGCGCATAATTTCAAAATATTTCGAAATTAATTTGGTAGTGATAGTATTTAAATCAGAATATTTTTCCTCTTCAATAAAAGAAAGGAATTTTTTAAGGTCTGAAAAATATGATATAACGGATTGTTCTGATAAATTTTTTTCCAATTTTAAATAAGCCAAATATTCCTGCAGAAATTGATTTAGCTCATTACTAATCATTTGTACTTTTATTCTCCAATTCTTCTTGTTTAGGGTATCTAATCCTTTTATGATGCTGACTAATTAAAATTCCATTAAATGATTCTTTAATTTTATGAATATCTCTAAAAGTTAGAGGAGAATCTTCCAACTGTCCATCTTGTATTCTTATTTTAAAAAGATTATTTACATAGTTCTCTATTTTTTCTGGTGTTGGCTCATCCATTGAGCGAATTGCCGATTCACATGCGTCGGCTAACATAAGAAGTGCTGTTTCGCGGGTATTTGGCTTTGGACCTGGATATCGATAATCATCTTCTTTTACATTTTCTGCACCGTAAATTTCAATCGCTTTTTCGTAGAAATATTTAATTACCATTGTTCCATGATGCATGGGAATAAAATTAATTATTTCTGGCGGCAATTTATATTTCTTAGCTAACTCAATTCCGCCAATTACATGTTCACGGATAAGTTCAACACTTTCTTTAGGTAAAATATTTTCATGTATATTAATATTATTCAACTGATTTTCAATAAAGCCTTCTGGTTTTATTGTTTTGCCAATATCATGATAGTAGGCTCCAACTCTAGCTAATATTGGATTAGCATTTATTTTCAACGCTGCATTTTCAACCATAGACCCAATTGTCATTGAGTGTGCAAATGTGCCTGGGGCATAGTTTGCAAGGTCCTTTAACAGGGGCGAGTTAAAATCGGTTAATTCAAAAAGAGTTAATTCTGTTGTAATGCCAAATATTTTCTCCACAAAAATAATTAGACCAAATGTTAAAGCTGGTGAAATTATTGCATTAGATGCAGCATAAGCAGATGAAATAAGTATTACATCCCATGAATCAAATCTCTCAAATCCAAATGCTAAAATGCTTAAAATGTATCCTAATAAAATATATAAAAATGAATGGAAAATTTGATTTCTATTTTTGATATCTCTAACAGTATACGCAGCTAAACCTCCAGCAACAATATTTGTAGCAGCAAGTATATAATCATTTCCTCTAATGCCTGCAACTGTAAGCGCTACGACAACTGTAGCATAAAATCCTATACGTGAATCAAAGACAATTGTAAGGAGCATTGAAGCAACTGGAACAAGAATTAAAAACTCCAACGATTTTTCAACTTCTATGTGGCTTACAAGAAATGCTGAAAAACTGACGAACAAAATAATTATTGAAATGAGTAGTAGTTTTAGGTTATCAGAAAATACTTTTTTTCTGAATAAATATAGATAAATTATTAGCGGCATAAAGAGCAGCGAGATATGCATGAATTTACCCAAGTTCTGTAAAATTGCATCCAATGTTGTAATAGTTGAGCCTTTCGCTATTCTATAGGAATCTATTTTGGATTTTATTTCAGGAGTTATTCTATCATGTTTTGCGACAATTCTCTCATTTTCGTTAACAATTCCAATATTGATTGGAATATTTTCTGCTGCAATTTTTTTTGCTTCCTTAGTACTTCCTTTGCTAAACAAAATATTTGGCTTTAAAATAAAAGAAAAATATTCCTTAACTGCATTTTTTATATGAGTATTTTTATTGAAATAATTAAATATTCGCTGGTCTAAATATGTCGATAATGCATCCGCATCATAAAGACCTTCTTTTAGCTGCTTAACTTCAAACTTTCCATCTCTAATTGAAATAGTATCTTTATCAATTTGCGAATAAAGTTGATTGATAAATCCTCTTCGATATATTTTTTTTACTTCAGCTCGGTAGAATGAAAAAATTTGCTTTATTGAATAATTTTGGTCTTCATTATTATTAATTTCTATAAAAACACTTAATGACTTTGGAGAGATTCCAATATCATTGCAAGAGATTTGCGATTCAGTATATTTTAGAGATAATTTTAAACATTCGGACAATTTGCCATTGTTTGTTTCTAATGCATCTAATACTTGTTCAAGAATTAGATTATCTTTTATAAAAATTGGATATATTTTATTAGTTGCAATTAATCTTTCTTTCTCAATAACTATAGGGTCTTTTAGAATCTCAAATGTTTGGGAAGCTATTAAATCATCTTTTATCCAAATTGAATTAACTCCAACCTCAGAATCTATTGATTCACCTTGTGGAAACATTAAAACAATTAGAATTACTGTAATGATGAATAAAAGAATTTTTATCCTTCTACTCTTTTTTACTTGTCGTAAATCCAATAGAGATTTTACTCCTTAGCCTTTAATACCATTTCGAGAAATTCTGCAACACCGTCGTTTTCATTATCTCTCGAAGTAATATAATCAGCCTTTGATTTTATTTCACTAACAGCATTATCAACTGCAATTTTAATGGCATTTGTGTCAAATAAAGTTCTATCGTTATGCCAATCGCCAATTACAGCAACATTTTGGATATTTATTTTCAAATATTTTAATAATCTTTCTAAAGCCTTTCCTTTACTTGAACCATGTTTTCTAACTTCAAAAAAGTAAAACTGACCTCTTCTTTGCGATTTATAGAACGATGTGTCAAGACCAAAAGTATAAGGGAAAGTCATTTTTCTTTCAATAAATTTTAGTGAATCTTTATAATCACCAGCAAAAACAACTTCCAAAGTTTCGTCTAAATAATTATCTAATGAATCCACTTCAATAAAGTTGGCTCCAAATTTATCAATAAGTTGCGGAACTGAAGGGCTATGTTCGGTGTAGTAAATTGCATCTGCATGACAGAGAGCAATATTCACCAAATTATAATCAGCAAGACTAATTGATTTTTTAACGTGTTTTCTGGATAAATAAGATTCAAAAATAATTTCATTAGAAATTGTTTTAATTATTGAGCCATCAAGTGTAATTAAAGGTGTTCTAAGTCCAAGACTTTTTGCATGCTCTTCTACTGCGCTATGCAACCTTCCAGTAGCAAAGGTAAATCGCATTCCCTTAGCAATTAATGCTTTAATTAAAGTTTGGCTATCTTTACCAATTTCATTAAACCCATTTAGCAAAGTTCCATCTAAGTCAGAAACAATAAGCTTAATATTTTTTAATTTTTTTGAATCAAGCATAATTTATTTAGATTTTGAAAGTTTACTTAAAAGAGAACCAATGGAAATAGTAACAATTACACCAATTAATGTGAACCAAGTCCAAGCAACAATATTAAGAGCAATAACGGTAATCATCACAAATATTCCAGCAGTAAAACCCGCCAGTGCATCTTCTTGAGTTGCCTTTTTGTTAAGTAGCCCTAATAAAAATGTTCCAAGTAACCCACCATATGTAAACGAAGCTATACTTAATGCAAGCTCAACAACTGTTTGCGGTGATGACATAAAAAAGAATGCAGAGCCAACTAATAATACTGCCCACATAATTGTAAAATATCTGGATATTTTTAACTCTTTAACATCATCGTTTATTCCAGTAAATGGTTTGTATAAATCCAACATTGTAGAAGATGAAAGTGCGCTAATTGAGCCAGCAAGTGTAGAAAGAGCTGCGGCAAAAAGTCCAGCAATAATTATTCCCGTTATCCCAACAGGTAACTGTTGAATAATGAATAATGGGAATATTTCATCAGATTTTCCTACACCAATATCGGCAAGATTATATGTTCCGTAAAATGCATAAAGTCCTAATCCAACAAAAAGGAATAATGCAAATTGAATAATTACCAAAATACCACTACCAATAATAGCTTTTCTTCCAGCTTTAAGAGATTTAGTTGTTAAAAGTCTTTGCACAATAAGTTGATCAGTTCCGTGTGACGCCATTGAAAGAAATGCTCCACCCAAAACACCAGCTAGCACTGTATACGGTTGCGAAAAGAAACCAGCAAAACCATTATCAAAACCCCAATTAAATATTTGTAGTTTTCCATCAGCTTGAGATGCGGCAATAATAGAGCCAAATCCATCTGGAAGAAATTCGAAAACGAGATATCCTAAAGCGACAGTTGCACCGCCGAGATATATTACCATTTGTATTACATCAACCCATATTACACCTTTAACCCCACCAGCATATGTATAAGATAGAGCAATTATTGCTATAATAATTATTGCCACAGGGTAACTTATATCTAACATTAATTTTAGTGGAATTGCAGTAGCAAACAAGCGAACTCCATCAGCGGCTAATCTTGTAAAGATAAAAACGATAGATGCGAACGATCTAGTTTTTCCACCAAATCTGTTTTCTAAAAACTCATATGCTGTTGATAAATCTCCTTTGAAGTAGGAAGGCAAAAATAATGAGGCTATTACAATTCTACCAAGCAAATAACCAATTGTAACTTGAATAAAGTTTAAATTTGTTAAATACGCAAGACCAGGTATTGAAATAAAAGTTAATGTACTTGTTTCTGCTGCAACTATTGAAAAACAAACCGCCCACCATTGCACGGAGTCGGAACTTTGAAAATAATCTTTTGAGGATTTTTGCTTTCCCCCTTTTACCATGCCAAAAATAGCCACACCAATTAAGTATGCAACTATAATTAAATAGTCAATAATACGATCCATAGAGTCACTTTGTTATTTATTAAAATTAATGATTGCTTCTTCTACTGAATCGTAGATAGGTAATATTTTATCGAGTTGTGATATTTCTATCAATGTTTTAACGCTCTTTTGAGGGGCGGCAATTTTAATTTTTCCCTCCTCAGTTTGTAAAATTCTAAAAGCTAACAGAAGCGAACTTAGCCCTGAACTATCGCAATATTCAACTTCGGACATATCAACAACCAGTTTATTGACTTCTTCAGATAAAATAATAGTAAACTCTGCTTTTACAAGTCCAGCAATAGATGAATCAAACCTATTCTCATTAAGTTTGAATATTGCAATTCCATCAGTGATGTTAAATTCAAAATTTATTGATTCATTCATAGTTTTGTCTTATTGTTATTGAATAATAGTGATTAAATGCTCTAATTATTTATATTTATTTTAAAACATACGTAATGAATTTAACAAATTTCTATGTGATTTTTCATGATTTATTTCACAAGGAATTTGATAATTATAAAATGAGTCCGATTTATTTTTAATAAAGCCAATTCTAAAATTTGATTTAGGAATATTTGCAAGCGCACTAGAGAAGATATTTACTTCTACATTTAGGTCAATTACTAAATCAAAAGTGTATTTTTGCATTCTATTAGCCAAATCCTTTGTTGGAAGTCCTAGTTTGGTTCTATCAGTATCTGAAATTACAAGTGAAGCATATTCCAAATCATTTGGTAAATATTGCAACAAATCACTTTTATAAATTAAAAATAATTTCTTTTTATGAATTGCAATAAATCTAATAATTTCAATAATTTCTGTAGATAACTTAGTTTCAAAATGAGGTAAAATTATAAGAACGCTATTTGCCTTTGTAAAATAATTTTGGAAACTCACTACAGATTTTTGTTTTTTCGCAAATTTCTTCTCAGCCAAATAATTAGCAATTCTATTTTTGATATTTGAAATCATATTGTATTATTTAACAAATTATTAAACTCTTCCTCTGAAATTATTTTTACGCCAAAAGTTTTTGCTTTTTCTAGTTTTGACCCAGCATTTTCGCCCGCTACAAGATAATCAGTTTTTTTGCTTAAACTTGATACGAATTTACCACCAGATGAAATTATTTTTTCTTTTGCTTCATCTCGCGTAATGTTACTTAGTGAGCCAGTTACAACAAAGGATAATCCGTTGAGATTCTGATTCTTTGAATTTGATATATCTTCAGCAAAATTTAGCCCTTTATTTATTAGCTCATCAATTAACATTATGTTTTCATCCTCAGAGAAATATTGTACTAAACTCCGGCTTATACTTGGCCCAATTTCATCAACATCTTCCAATTCTTCAACAGTAGCATCTTTAAGCTTTTTAATTGTATTAAATGCATTTGTTAATTTTCTTGCAACTCCAGCGCCTATATATCTAATTCCAATAGCAAAAAGCACTTTGTGAAATGGTTGCGCTTTACTTTTTTCAATTGAATCGAAAAGGTTATCAATACTCTTTTCACCAAATCCTTCTAGTGATTTTAATTCATCTTCGAATTTTGAAAGATTATAAATATCAGCAAATGATTTCAAATATCCTTTATCAACAAAGAGGTTAATTATTGCTTCCCCCAATCCTTCAATATCCATTGCGCCACGAGAAGCAAAATGAATTAATTTTCCCTTTATCTGTGCTGGACATACTTTATTTACACAATAAAGTGCAACTTCATTTTCAGATTTAACTAATTCTGATTTACAATTAGGGCACAAAGTTGGAATTAGTAGCTTAACTGAATCAATTGATCTTTTCGAAAAATCAACCCCTACAACTTTTGGAATTACATCGCCACCTTTTTCAAGTTTAACAAAATCATTTTCCCTAATATCTTTTCGTTCAATTTCATCAGCATTGTGTAAGGTTGCTCTACTAATTACCGAACCGGCAAGAACTATTGGTTCTAACTCAGCAACTGGAGTAATAGCACCGGTTCTGCCAACTTGCCATGTAACTTTTTTTAGTTGTGTAATTACCTGCTTGGCTTTAAACTTAAATGAAGTTGCCCAACGCGGCGATTTTGCAATACTGCCAAGCCTATTCTGTTGTGAAATTGAATTAACTTTTATAACAACTCCATCTATTTCGTAAGGAAGAGTGTCTCGTTTAATTTCCCATTTACGACAGAAATTAATCACTTCATCAATGTTTTCACAAAGTTCGTAATTAGGATTTATTTTAAATCCTAGTTGCTTTAGTTTTTCTAGATTTTCTTCTTGGGTTTCAATTTTAAGATTATCACTAAGAAGGTAATAAGTAAAAATGTCAAGCGGACGCTTAGCCACTTCTTTAGGGTTTTGTAATTTTAATGTTCCGGCAGATGAATTTCTTGGATTAGCAAAAATCTTTTCACCATTAGCCTTGCGCTCTTCATTTAATTTTTCAAAATCTTTTAGCGACATAAATACTTCACCCCGTACTTCAAAAGATTTTGTTTCTTCTACTCTTAATGGAATGCTCCTAATTGTGCGAATATTATTTGTAATTTCCTCACCAATTTTTCCATCGCCTCTTGTAGCAGCGTTATGTAAAAGTCCATTTTTGTAATGAATGCTTGATGAAACACCATCAATTTTTAATTCTACAACATATTTAATTTTTTCTTCGCCTTCCAAGCCACTTTTAACCCTTTCGTCAAAAGCTTTAATTTCTTCTTCAGAATACGTATTTGAAAGGCTTAGCATTGGCACTTTGTGCACTATTGGGTTAAAAGTTTTTGTTAAATCAGAACCTACTCGTTGAGTTGGAGAATCTGGCGTAACTAATTCTGGATGTTCGGTTTCATATTTTATAAGTTCATTAAGAAGTGTATCATATTCATAATCTGAAACTTTACTTTCGGCAAGAACATAATATCTATAGTTAAGATTATTTATTTCTTTACGTAATTGCTCAATTTTTTCATAAATATGCTTATTCATCTCTTGAATCAGTTTTTGTTGTTGAATAATGTAAACCTTTTGCATCCACAATTACATTTCTGATTTCCCCCTTTTTCCCATCAAACTCAAGCTTCTTACCATTTAGGATAAATTCAATTCCACCAGCATTTCCAATTAAAATATCAATTTGTGATTTTGCAGTAAGTGTTTTACTTCTTTCTGGATATAAAATAAACTCATCCTTTTTTGTTTTATCAGTCTCAATTCTGAACCATACAGTATCAAGTGCGTTTATCTTTAATGAAAGACTGTCGCTGCTTACTTCATCTGGTTTAATTTTTGGTTCGCCAATTAAATCAAAACGCGATGTATCCTTTTCAATACTTCGCTGCTTTAAAATATCCTCAACTTTTGGTTCTACTATTATTTCACCATTGCTTGGCTTTAGAATGGTGAAATAAAATGCACCAACAATAACTACAAAAACCACAAAACCAACTATGATGAATGGATTATAATTTTTTGCAGTAACTTCATTTTGTTTTACATTTTCATCATAATTACTTGGTTCATGATTGTCTATACTAATTATATTTTGTGGAATTTTCTCTTCTTCATTGGTCACTGTTTCGTCAAGATTTTTTCCACTACACGCTGCTTCATATCTTTTTATTATACCATCTACATTGCAATCAATAGCATCGGCATATTTGCGAATAAATGCTCGCATATACACATCTGGCATAATTCCAAAATTCCCTTTTTCTATCTCTTCAAGATATTTTTTATCAATACGTGTCTTCTCATGAATATCATTAATGGTAATTCCTAATAATTCCCTTTTCTTCTTTAATTCTTCAGCAAATTTAACTAGTGTAGTCATTTTATTACTCTTTAATTAATTTTAGCTTTGCAGCAAATGCTCCATCAATTCCGTGAACATTTGGATAAGTTTGAACACAACCATTTTCTGCAATTAATGATTTATCAAAATAATTAACTGCATTTATAAGTTCAAATTCTTTATGAATGTTTAGAAAATTCTTAATAACCTCATAGTTTTCTTCAGGTTCAATTGTACAAGTACTAAACACCAATTCACCGCCAGGCTTTAGCAAAGAAGCACCTTTTTCTAATAATCTTGGTTGTAATTCAGCAAGTTTTCTAATATCAGCAATATCGCGCTTCCATTTAATATCGGGTTTTTTTGTAAGAGTACCCAAACCTGAACACGGAACATCCAGAAGAATTTTATCAAATTTTTCTTCGTCTTCATATTCCAGCGCATCCGATTCAACTATTTTTACATTAGTGATTGATAACCTTTCCAAATTTTTCTGTAGAATTTTTAGTCTACTAGCATATTTATCAATTGCAACAATTTCACCTTTATTTTTCATCAAATCAGCTAATAAACTTGTTTTTCCACCTGGAGCAGAAAATAAATCAAGTACTCGTTCATCTGGTTTTGGGTCTAATAAATAGCAAGAAAAACCAGTACTCTCATCCTGAACAGAAAAATATCCTTTTGTAAAATATTCCCAATTTGTAATATTAGATAGGCTATGCAGGTTAATAAAATTTGGCAAATATTTAGTTTCAGAAAAAGTTAATTCAACCGAGCTTAATAAAGCTTGAATTTCATGACTGTTTGAAACTAACTGGTTAACCCTAATTGTAAGGTTTGGCTTATTATTATTAGATATTAGAAGTTGCTCCGTAAATTTTTCACCATATCTAGCCAGCCATCTTTTCGCTAACCAACTTGGATGTGAATGAAAAGCAGAAAAATAGCCAACTAAATCTTCCTCACGTTTTGGATACCTAATTCCATCTTTATTTCTAATAATATTGCGAAGAACAGCATTTGTCATATTTGCTGATTTTTCACCTTGCAATTTTTTTACAAATTCTACTGCCTCATTTACCGCAGCATATGCTGGAACTTTATCTAAAAAAAGGATTTGATATAAAGCAACCCGCATAGAATTTTTGATATTTGGTACACATTTTGAAAACTGACCTTTATAAAAGCCAGTTAAAACCCAATCAATTCTTCCCAAATGTCTTATTACTCCATGAACAATTTCATATAATAATGCTTTATCATTACTTTTTAGCTCACTGCTTTTTAACTCAAGATCTAGCATTTTATCAAGATATGCATCTGTTCTATCTATTCTATTAAGTATTTTTACAGCAATACCTCTAACGCCATCGTAAAGATTTGATGTTTTGTACCCGTTTTCCAATTATATTCTACCTTTCATAAATTATGAATATTAATTTCTCTAAAAAGTTGAATTAATATTTTAAAATGCGCTTAATTCTTCTCAGTTATTTAATTAAAATTTTTATTAGTAAAAAATAAATAAAAACATGGTTATAAATGAGAAGAATTTTTTGATAAAAAAAAAGGCTGATAATTTTGTAATTATCAGCCCCAACTAATCTTTAATGTGAAAAAGGACTAATCCTTTTTCCCATATTTTTTCTTAAATCTTTCAACCCTACCAGCAGAGTCAAGCATTTTTTGTTTTCCAGTAAAAAATGGATGAGATTTATCAGAAATTTCTAATTTTACCAATGGATAAGTGTTTCCATCTTCCCACTCAATTGTTTCACTAGTTTTTACAGTTGAGCTAACTAAGAAAGCATGATCAGCAGACATATCTTTAAAGACTACAGGTCTATAATTTTCTGGGTGAATTCCTTGTTTCATTTCATATCCTAAATAAATATTTTAAGAACAACAAATATAAATATTTATTGTAATAAATTCAAAATTTTATTGAAAGTTACTAAACATATTTCTGCAACTTATTTGTAACACATATTTACAAAAAGAACAAAATTCCAATATCAAAATTCATAAAACTTGTAGTTGAACTGCTCGAATTTGTAATTGTTGTGCTTCCATCTGTAAAAGTTTCTGACTGCCCAACTTCCAATCCATTACCATCAATTGTTAGTGCAAAATTTAATCCAAACTTTTCAGAAAAAAAATAATTTAACCCAGCGCCTAATTTATATTGTTATAAATCTTTAAAAATATCATTATTAAAACTCTTTAGAAATGTCATGTCAAGTTAATTAAATATTATTAACAAATTAGAACATGGGGTAACGTATGTACCAAATAGGGTGCCGGGAGTTTCCACAAGTTCTTTCGAAAATAATGTTGAAATTGCTAATTTTAAATTGAAATATATTAAATTTTATATTTAATTTCAGTCGTTAAATTAAATGGATTTGGATAATTTTGCTTTAGTGAATAATTTTATTCTTTACTATTAAAACTTGAAACTAAGTTTAGAACATTTGTTTTATTAATAAAGAATTCTTAAAAATTAAATTCAAACATAGTTGGTTTGGTTTAATAGCATTTGATTTTAGTTTTTAGTAATTAGTTTCTTTCTAATTACCTATCTTTTTTTGTATTTTGCAAATATAAATTTTACTAATAAGGCTTAAGATGAATTATTTTATTGGAATTGATGGCGGCGGCACAAAAACAAAAGCGGCGTTAGTTGATGAAAATATGAAAACCATTTGTGAAGATATTGGTGGCCCTTCTAATTTTATTGTATTTAGTATTGATGAAGTTTCAGAATCAATTATTAATCTTATTTCCAAACTTTGTTCTAATGCAAAAATTGAGCTTAATTCTGTTAAAGCAATATTAATTGGAACAGCTGGTGCAGGCAGACGAGATGATGCAGAACGGCTTGAAAATGCGGTTTTGCAAGCTGCTGCCAAAAATAATTTAATTTTAAACACCTTTAAAGTTGAAAGCGATGCACGTATTGCACTAGAAGGTGCTCTTTCTGGCAAGCCTGGAAGTATATTAATTGCTGGAACAGGTTCAATTATGTTTGGAAAAGATGCAGAAGGAAATATTCATCGTGTTGGTGGTTTTGGTAGAATTTTAGGAGATGAGGGAAGCGGTTTTCATATTGGTCGTGCTGGATTAAATGCTGTTGCAAAATCTTTTGATAATCGTAATAAAGGCACTTTATTAACCGAATTAATTAAAGAGAAATTTAACATCAATAATTCTGTTGAGTTAATAAATGAAGTTTATAAGAACAATTTTGACATTCCTAAAATTGCTCCATTGGTAATTGAAGCGGCTGAAAAAAATGATGAAATTTGCATTAAAATTCTAAATTCCGAAATAGATGAACTAGTTGAACATATTGAAGCAATGAAATTAAAAATAAATGAAGATACTTTAGCTCTCAGCTTAATTGGTGGAACAATTACAACTGATAATTATTATGCAAATTTGTTCCAAGCAAGAATTAAAGAAATTTTGTATGTAAAAATAATAGAGGCAGAACTTTCTCCAGATGTGGGGGCTGCTCTAATGGCAAAGAATTTATTGCTTAAAAACTAGAAATTTGAGCATTTTTGTATCAGATAAATTCAAATTTCATTAACATTATTTATGATTTATTGATAGTTTGTTCCAAGCCATAAGTTGGTTGTTGAAAAAATATAATCTCGATTAATACATAAAATATAAATATAAATATAATTTACTAAAGGCATTTTTGATGAATGAAAAAAAGAAAACAACCAGAAATCCTTGGGCCTGGGTGCCTTCACTTTATTATGCCGAAGGAATTCCATACATAATAGTAATGGCTGTTTCTGTTATTATGTATAAACGACTTGGAATTTCCAATACCGATATTGCGCTTTATACAAGTTGGCTTTATTTGCCTTGGGTTATAAAACCACTTTGGTCACCAATTGTTGATATTTTCAAAACAAAAAGATTTTGGATAATTACAATGCAACTCTTTATTGGTGCTGGTCTGGCTGGAGTTGCTCTCACTATTCCTGTTCCCGACTTTTTTAAATTTACATTAATGTTTTTTTGGTTGCTTGCATTTAGTTCTGCTACACATGATATTGCTGCAGATGGTTTTTATATGCTTGGTCTTTCCGAACACAAACAAGCTTATTTTGTTGGAATTAGATCAACATTTTACCGGTTAGCAATGATTACTGGACAAGGTCTTTTAATTATTCTTGCTGGCTATTTTGAATCGACAACAGGTTTGCCAGCTATTGATATTAATGTAAATGCAAAACCAAACGCAATTGTTCAAACAATTAATCCCGATTCTATAAAACTTGAAACTCTTGATGGTGATTTAAAACTTAATGCCAGCAGTTCCCAATTAGATATTACTACTGCAAAAACCACTCAAGCCAAAGTCGATTCAATTATTGCATTAGTAAGAAATTTGAATGGTAACAATGGTTTTTATGAAGTTGAAGGAACATCGTCTTCGAAGGATAATTCTGCAGCAAAAGCAGAGCTATCTGCTTTTGAAAAATTTATTAAAAATACTTTTGGTGTTGAAAAGCCAATTGTAAATAAATCATTAGGAATTGGAAATGTTGGAATTGTTTACTTTTACCTTACAAACAAACCAACAGATGATGAAATTGTCGTCAATTTTAGCTCAAATGGTGGAGATAAAAGTATTTCGCTTATTGAAGGCACTCGTTTTACTTTTAACAAATCCAATTGGAATAAACCAGCATTTGCTGTTTTTCAATTAGATCCAAAACTTAATAAATTTTCTTCAGCCTCTTTTCAAGCACGTTCTGGTAATATCAAACTCTCGTGGATAATTACGTTTTCTATTTTAACTGGATTATTTTTACTGTTTTTTATATATCACAGAATTATTCTGCCTTATTCGCCTAAAGATAAATCCGCAATCAGCAATAGCGATAAATCCATTTTTAGAGAATTCATTGATACCTTTGTAATATTTTTCAAGCGAGATAAAATTGGTATTACAATAGCTTTCCTTTTGCTTTACAGACTTGGAGAATCGCAACTTGTAAAATTGGCTTCACCTTTTTTGCTTGATGCTAGAGAAGTTGGTGGACTTGGTCTTACAACTGGTGAAGTTGGTTTAGTATATGGAACTGTTGGAATTATTGCTCTAACATTGGGGGGAATTCTTGGTGGATTTGTAGCTGCCAAACATGGATTGAAAAAATGGTTATGGTGGATGCTAATTGCTATAAACTTGCCAAATACAGTTTATATTTATTTGTCTTATGCAATGCCAGAATCCTTTTTTATAATAAATTTGGCGGTTGCTGTTGAGCAGTTTGGATATGGTTTTGGGTTTACTGCATATATGTTATATATGATTTACGTTTCAAATGGTGAGTATAAAACTGCTCACTTTGCAATTACCACTGCTTTTATGGCGCTTGGAATGATGATTCCAGGAATGGTAAGTGGCTGGTTGCAAGAGTTAATTGGTTATCAACATTTCTTTGTTTGGGTAGTTATTGCAACTATTCCAGCATTTATTATTGCTAAGTTTGTTCCAATTGATGAAACTTTTGGAATGAAAGAGGAATAAATTGCAGCATGTTATAGAATGTTTTTTCAGTATTGAATAAAATTAAAACTGCAGCAAATTTATAAAATTATTTTTGCTGTAGTTTATTGTATAAATTTTTTATCATAATGTTAAGGGGAGCAACAATGAAAAAGATTTTTATATTATCGTTATTTGTTTGTTTGCAATTTGTATTTTTTTCCTGTTCAAAAAATGACAATGAGCAAAATACACCAATAGAAAATGAAATTTTGTATAATGATGACAGCTTTTTCTATATCGATTTCAAAAATTATCCTATCAAGGACAAAAGATTGCCAATCGGTATTTTTGACTCTGGAACTGGTGGTTTAACAGTTCTGGATGCAATGATTAATTCAGATAATTTTAACAATGAATCTCACCAGATTGAAAAACAAGGTGATAATAAAATTGATTTTCTAAATGAGTCCTTTATTTATCTTGGTGACAAAGCTAATATGCCTTATGGCGAATATTCTGGTAAAAATAAAACTGATTTGTTAAAGGAACACATTATTAAAGATGTTCAATTTTTACTTGGTGATAAATATTATCCTTCGCAGAATTCTGAAAAATACAACACAGATAAATGTCCTATTAAAGCAATTGTTATAGCCTGCAATACTGCTACGGCTTATGGCAAAAATGATATTGAAAGTTTCATTAAGAAAGCTGGACTTGATATAAAAGTAATAGGTGTAATTGGTGCTGGTGTAAGAGGTGCCTTGGAAAATATCACTAAAACTGAAGATGCAACTTTTGGAATAATGGCTACTGCGGGAACAGTTGCTTCAAATGGATATCCGAACACGGTTGCAGAGCAAAAATATAAATTAGATTATTTTGGTGGTGTAATTACTTTTCAGCAAGCTGGTATTGGACTTGCAGCCGCAATTGATGGTGAAAAAGATTACATGGATACTTCATTAAACAACATAAGGGAAAACTATAGAGGTCCATCTTTTACAAATGAAAACGCTTTAATTAATAAAACAATATTGGCAAGATATAATTTTGATTTTTCTAATAACCAGATGCTTTATTCTGGAAATTTGGATAATCCGACGGAACTGCAAATAAATTCGATTGATAATTATATTAAATACCATGTAATTTCTTTGCTAGAGAAGATTAGAAATTCCGAAACAAAAATTAAACTAAAATCAGTAATTCTTGGATGTACACATTATCCTTTCTTTATGGATAATTTTAGAAAAGAGTTTAAGTCAGCTTATAGTTATAAAGAAAATGGCGAGTTTGTTTATCGTAGTTTTATGGCAGAAGAAATTGCTTTGGTTGACCCAGCAATTAATACTGCAAAAGAGCTTTACACATATTTAAATAAAAATAACTTGTTCAACAATGGTAGTATTGAAAATAGTAAGTTTTACATTAGTGTTCCAAATCTTTCTAATGAGAATAACAAATTGGCGGATCCTCTCAATTTTACTTATGACTATAAATACGGAAGAAATAGCGGTGATATTCAAGAGTATATTAAAAATGTCCCTTTTTCTGATTGTACAATTTCAAGTGATTTAATGGAAAGATTGAAAGAACAAATTCCTTTTACTTATAGTTTAATCAAGACTTATATAAACTCAATTAAGTAGTTATTTTTAATATTATGTTGTTACCGAAAAGCAAGTTTGCAAATATTATTTGCAAACTTGCTTAAATACTCGCAAAAAGTTTTCTCCTAAAATTTTTCTAATATCAGAATGTGTGTAACCATGTTCTAAAAGTGCAATTGTTAAATCGGGATATTTAGTTACATCACTTAATCCTTTAACCAAATTGCCATTAGTGCCATCAAAATCGGAGCCAATTGCTATGTAGTCAATTCCAACAAGATTTACAATATAATCAATGTGAGCAATAACATCGGCAATGTCAGAATCGCCATCACTATCTGCATCCCCAATAAATGGCGGATAAAAAACAACTCCTATTACTCCCCCACTATTTGCAATGTCTTTAATCTGACTATCATACAAATTTCTGGAACTATTTTTAATAGCTCTAACACCAGAATGCGTTGCCATTATTGGGTTTTGTGTAATTTCAAGAATATCAGAAATAGTTTTAATGCCTGTGTGTGAAACATCAATAATAATTCCTAACGAATCCATTTTGCGAATTACATCTTTGCCAAATTCACTTAAGCCAACTGTGTTTGTTCGCGAATCAGATGCTGATACTGCCCACTCTGTGCTATTATTCCAAGTAATGGTTAAGTATCGCATTCCCATATTATAAAGTTGGACTAATTTATCAATACTGCTTTCAATTGAGTGACCGCCCTCAACACCAATTACAGCAGCAATTTTATTCTGGTTAATTTCATTTAATGATGATTCATAATTAGTTGTTAGTGCAATCTCATTCAAGTTCAGAAAAGTTTCGTAATTTAATCGTTCAATTAAATCCAGAGTTGTTTGATAGTATTTTCCAATATAGGCAGTTGGACTAACCCAAGCTGCAAAAAATTGTAAATCAACTCCACCTTGTTTTAATCTTGGAACATCTGTCTCAAATTTAGAATGCAAAATATAAAGATGATAGTTGGGGTCTTCCATAAATATGCGTTCCAAAATGTCGTTGTGTAAATCAACAAGTATTGCATTTGAGTGAAGTGACTCAAGAGTATTTTCAAAATTCTCGCCGCCATTTACAGTTTCGTTCAAAGTATCATTTACATAAGCAAATTTTGAGAATACAATTCTAATGTTCTTTGCATTTGGTTTAGCTAACATAAAACTGCTTTTATAATTTGTAGATCGTAAATCGGTAAGACCTTTCCCATTTAAGCCGTCGAGTTGAAGCATTTTTTTTGTGATGGAATATTGAGAAGTGCTAATTGTATAAAAGTAAATTCCAGCAGATCCTTTGCCATCATATTTAATTTTATAACTTCCACTTTGCAATGAAAATTCTTTTTTATCAACAACCCGACCAAGAATATCATGAATTACAATATTAACTTTTTCAGATTCAAAAATGCTAAAAGTAATATTTGTTGATGGGTTAAATGGATTTGGATAATTTTGATTTACATTGAATGTATTGGGAGGTTGAGTATTTTCGATTGAAGTTAAAGTGTAACTCCAATTTCCATAAAAATCAGTAACTAGAGTATCTTTTGTCCCTGAATCTTTGTCTGTTATTTCAATTAGTACATTTTGCAAGTTTTTACTAGAAACTGCATCTCTTACATTTCCAGTAAATGTTTGAGCATTTATGGAGTTTAGAAATAAAAATATTATTAGAAAAGTATGTATTTTATTCATTTGATAGATTTTACATTCTGTGATTTGGGGAAATAATTATAATGCTATTCGTTTGCAGAAATAATTAACTCTGCAAATTCACGAAAAACTCCATCGCCACCTTTTCGTTTGCAAATGTAATCAACAACCTTTAGAACCGAATCTACAGCATCACTTGGTGCAGCAGAAAACCCCACACCGCCAATAATTTCCAAATCATTTATATCGTCACCAAGATAAGCAACATTTTCTAATGTTAAATTTTTCTCGTTGCAAATTTCTTTCAACTTTTCTAATTTGTTCCAAGTGCCGGTAATAACAAAATCCATTTTTAGTCTTTTATTTCTAACTTCAATTAAATCAGGACCATCTGTCGAAATTATTCCACATTCAAATCCAGAATCTTTCAATCTTCTGGTTGCAATACCATCCTTTACATTAAACTTTTTCATTACTAATCCCTCTTTTGTATAATAAAGTCCACCATCTGTCAGAACTCCGTCTACGTCAGTAATTACTAATTTTATCTTTTTTAGGTTGTTTGTTATACTTTTCATTTGCCAGCTAAATTATTTTTAAAAATTATATAGTAAAATAGTTTTTCTTTACAAAACATTTAATAATTATTTTTAAACTCTACTATAGCATTTCTTAATTAAAGTACTTATTTTTTGAACGCAATCAATTTACCACAAACTAAAGTGTAATAATTTTGGAGAATCTATTGAGTGTTAATTTATTGTTAATTATTCAAAAATATTTGCCCTTAATATTTTTTTATAACTATTATTACTTCCTTAATTTAATAACCTAACTAACTTATTTACTAACAAATCATAAGGAAACTTTATGATGAAGATTTACAAAACCTTAGTACTGTTGATGCTTTTAACGTCAGCACTTTTCGCACAAACTTACACACTCTCAGGTGTAGTAACTAGTTCGGTGACTAGTGAAAAACTTGTTGGAGCAAATGTATATGTAAAAGGCACAACAATGGGCGCTGCTACAGATATCGATGGGAAATTTGCAATTCCATCACTTACTGCTGGCGATTACACCATTGTATGTAGTTATATCGGTTTTGAAAAAGTTGAAGAAAAAGTTAATCTTTCCAATAATATGGAATTGAATTTTTCTTTAAAAGATTACCAGTTTTCTCTTAACGTAACTGTTTTAGCTGATCGCGCTAAAGAAAGAGAAACTCCTGTTGCTTTCACAAATATTGATAAAAAAGATATGGAAGCACAATTGGGTTCAAGAGATATCCCAATGATTCTTAACACAACTCCATCGGTTTATGCAACTGCCGGTGGTGGTGGTGCTGGTGATGCACGAATAAACATTCGTGGATTTGATCAAACAAACATTGCAATTATGATTAATGGTGTTCCTGTTAATGATATGGAAAATGGTTGGGTATACTGGTCAAACTGGGATGGTCTTGGTGACGCTACTTCATCAATCCAGGTTCAACGTGGTCTATCTGCTGTTAACTTAGCAACACCTTCAATTGGTGGAACTATGAACATCATTTCTGACCCTACTGCAAATAAATTTGGCGTAAACCTAAAACAAGAACTTGGTAATGATGGTTTCTTAAAAACTACTTTTGGTGCAAGCTCAGGTAAAATGGGAAAATTTGCTGTTAATGCTAATTTAGTTAAAAAAACAGGAAATGGAACTATTAATAAAACTTGGACTGATGCTTATGCTTATTATTTTGGTTTAGCATATGAAATAAATAATACAAACAGATTAGAATTGTACGCACTTGGTGCTCCTCAACTTCACGGACAAAATCTTTACAGACAAAATGCTGCTGCTTATAGCCATGATTTTGCAAAAAATGACTTAGGTTATTCAGATGCAGATTTAGCTTCTAAAGCTGAAGCTACTTCAGGAAGATTGTATAACCAAAACTGGAATAGTGTTAGCTCCAGCTATGCAGGAAAACAATGGTGGAATGGTGCAGAACATGATAGATACGATCCTAATTTTATCAACGAAAGAGAAAACTACTTCCATAAACCTATAGTTAATTTAAACTGGTATTCTCAACTTTCAGATAAGCTCAGCTTATATACAACTGCTTATTGGTCAGGTGGTACTGGTGGTGGAAGTGGTACTTATGGTAAAATGAAAAGTTCTTATGTTCAAGACGGAGTTGACGGTCAGCCAACAAAACCAGTTGATTGGGATGCAACAATTGCTGCTAATCAAGCTTCAGCTACTGGTTCTTTAGGTATTTTAAGAAATAGTGTTAATAACCAATATACTTTTGGTATAATTTCAAAAGCATATTATAAAATTAATGATAACTTAAAAACATCATTTGGTGTCGACTGGAGAACAGCTGAAATTGATCACTTTAGAGAAGTGAGAGATTTATTAGGTGGTTCATATATTGAATTTGCTGGAGATGAATTCGCTTCATCAACACAAAAGAAACTTGGTGACAAACTTGATTATTACAACACTAACACTGTTGATTGGTTAGGTGCTTATGCACAAGCTGAATATTCAAAAGACCTTATTTCTCTTTATGGTACTTTTGGATGGTCAATGATTAAATATTCTTATTTAGATCATTTCCATAAAGATGCTACAGGTGCTGAAGTTTTCAACAAATCAGATTGGATTAATGGATATCAAATTAAAGGTGGTGCAAGCTATCGTTTAACTACAACAAATAGTATTTATGCTAATGTTGGTTATGTAAGTAAAGTTCCTATATTTGATCAAGTAATTTACGATTATGATGGTTCAGCAGATCCTTCTCCTCAAAATGAAACATTTACAGCTTTTGAAATTGGTACAAATAATAGTTTGTTAAACAATAAACTTCATGTTAATGCTAACCTTTATTATACAACATGGATGAATAGAGCAAACAGAGTTTCAATTCAAGATATTAATGGCAACGATGACCTAATCAACCTTGATGGTATTGATGCACGTCATATGGGGGTTGAACTTGAATTAAACTATATGCCTATTTCAATGTTAAAACTTGATGGTATTTTCTCTGTTGGTAATTGGGTTTATACTGATGATGTTACAGGTACTTACATTGATTATTCAAGTGGTGCTGCTGTTACAACTGATTATAACTATTACATTAAAGACTTAAAAGTTGGTGATCAACCACAAACTTCTATGATTTTTGGTGCTACAGTTTTCCCAGTTAAAGGAATGTCTTTACAAGTTCTATATAGCATGTATATGGATATGTATGCTAGTTGGTCTCCAACAAGTAGAACAGTTGAAACTGATAGAGACCAAAGTTGGAAAACACCTAACTACAGTGTAATTGATTTACATTTTAGTTATATGTTACCAATCAACTTAAGTGGTACTACTTTTACAGTATTTGCACACGCATTTAATTTACTTGATACTATTTATGTTCAAGATGCTACTGATAATAGCTCATATAATGGTATAAAAGGTGCGCCTAGCCATTCAGCACAAAGAGCAGAAGTTTACTTAGGTATTCCTCAGACTTTCAATGCTGGTGTTTCTATTGCATTTAATTAATGAATAATTAAGTACAAATTCTTTTCAAAAAACCTCCGAAAATTCGGAGGTTTTTTTTTATTAATCTATTATACCTTTCCATCTTTTTTTATAAATTTGAACAAGTAATTTTTTTAAATAATATATCGGAAAGGATATATGAAGTGCTTAACAAAATATTATTTTTACTCCTCATCTCTACTAATTTATTTTCACAAAATTTCTCTTTAAATGGAATTATAACTGACAAAGAGAACAACCAACCATTACAAAACTGTAATATTTTTATTCCAGAATTAGAAACCGGTTCAATAAGCAATTCTATTGGATTTTTTGAAATATCAAACATTCCTAAAGGGAATTATGATATTCAGTGTTCATTTGTGGGATTTAAGACTATTACAAAAACAATTTCAATTAATTCCAGTTTAACTATTAACTTTCAACTAACAGCCGAAGACATTTTACTAAATGAAACTATTGTAAAATCCAGCATGCCAAAGTTGCGTGAAACTCCAATTGCGTTTGCAGAAAAAGATAATGACGATTTGGAACAAACACTTGGATCGCAAGATGTTCCTTTTCTACTTAATTCCACTCCTTCGTTATACGTATCTTCGCAAGGTGGTGGAACTGGTGATTTAAGATTGAACATAAGAGGTTTTGCGCAAAACAATCTGGCAATAATGGTAAACGGAGTTCCAGTAAACAATCCAGAAAATGGAGAAGTCTATTGGTCAAATTGGTCAGGCATTAGTGATGTTGTAAGCTCTGTTCAAGCTCAGCGCGGACTTGGTGCAAATCCTTACACATCTTCTGCAGTTGGAGGATTAATTAACATACAAACTTATGGAGTTGGAAATAGGCAAGAATTTCTAAAAGTGAGAACTGAATTTGGCTCTGATAATTTTAGAAAAGAAACAATTTCATTCAACAAATCAATAATTCCAAATAACCTTTTTATTACAGCATTATTTTCAAAAAAGGATTGGGATGGTTATGCAAACCAGACTTGGCTTAATGAATATACATATTATTTTGCAGTTGGTGGAATTATTGGCAACAACTCTTTAGAGTTAAAAATTATTGGTTCGCCACAGGAACATGGTCAAAGACTAACAATGCAATCAATTGCAACTTGGGAAAAACGTGGACGAAGGTATAACTCCGATTGGGGATATTTAAACGGAAATCCGTTAAATCTGCGTGACAATAATTTTCATAAACCGACAATTACTTTAAATCATAATTGGCAGATTAACGAAAATCTAATAATGTCCAACGTATTATATTATACTCCAGGTGTTGGTGGCGGAATTATTCCACCTTGGGGACCTCCATTTGGAGTTACAAAAGAAGGTCAAGTTGATTTTGATAGCGAATGGATTAAAAACTCGACCACTGTTAATTCAACATATAGTTCAACGCTTTACTACACCGAAAATGCTCTCCGTAAAGCTGTTCATAAGCATCAATGGTTTGGATTTCTTTCTACATTAAAGTACAATCTTTCAAACATTGCTTTAACTTTTGGAATAGATTCTAAAATTTATTCCGCACAAAATTATAATACTGTTGGAAATTTGCTTGGTGGCGATTACACAATTTGGAGCAGCGATGTAAATAAACCATGGAATAAATTACTTTACAAAGGCGATATTGTAGATTTTAATGCCGATAGTTTTGCCCGCCATTTTGGTGGATTTGTTCAATCAGAATTTACGAAGGATAATATTACAGCATATTTAAATTTATCATCCTCATATACAACTTATAATAGAATTGATTATTTCAATTATCTCGTTACTGATCCAAGACGTGAAACCGGTTGGGAATCCTTTATCGGCTTTACTGCCAAAGCTGGAATTAATTACAATCTTGATTCTAAAAATAACACATATTTTAATGTAGGATATTTTTCCAAGCCACCACTCTCTGAAAATGTATTTGATTACACAAATAATATTTATGACAATGTTAAAAATGAAAAAGTATATAATTTTGAAATTGGATATGGCTTTACCGATTCGCGATTAAATATTAAATCCAATATTTATTATACCATTTGGAATGACCGCTCAATAAGAAATATGATTCAGGATAATACAACGGGCGAGTTTTTCTATAATAATATTCTTGGTGCAAATGCTCGCCATATGGGTTTTGAATTTGAAAGTAATTATCAAGCTACTAAAAATTTATTATTTAGTGGAATGTTTTCTATTTCAAATAATAAATGGACAAACAATGTTAGCGCTGTAATTTATCCAGAAAGTAATCCTAATCAACAAGAAAGTTATAATTCGTATGTTAAGGATTTATATGTTGGAGGTTATCCAATGCTTTTAGCATCTTTATCGATAAAATATAGTTTTAATTTAACTTCCAACAGCGAACTTTTTATAATGCCAATTTATCGATTTAGCGATAAACAATATGCACAATATAATTCCGACTTACGCACTAACCCAAATGATGCTGGTGTTAACTCGTGGAAATTGCCACAAACAAATATATTTGACATAAACTTTGGTATTAATTTTATGTTAAGTAATCTTTTTGTTAAAAGAGCAAACGTAAGTTTTCATATATTTAATATGTTCAATAATAATAATTATATAATTGACGCATTAGATGGTGCTAATCATACGTCCAATTCTGCTCTAGTCTGGTATGGAAGGGAAAGATGGTGGAGTGTAAATTTAGCACTTACATTTTGACAAATTTTAGTTCGTTTAAATTAATATTACATTAAGTTTTATAGTATTTATCTCATCTAAAATTACAAAATGTTTTGTCTTTTTCAATTATTCAAGATAAAAACTGGATATAGATTTATGGAAATAATGTCATTAAATAAAGTCCTTGAATTGCCACCAAATGAAAGAGTTACTTTTGCTGAGTTAATTTTAGCAAGTATTGAGCATGAAGAAGAAGACATTCGTAAATCATGGATTTCTGAAGTTTACGATAGAATTAAAGCAGTAAAAGAAGGTAAATCAAGACTACTTGACTTTGAAGAATTATACTATAAACGTTAAAATCCATGAAGTCGCAGCGAATAATTAATATGTTAACCCCAAAAGAACCCAATGAGATATTTACTATGACATTTAAAAGAATAATTCTAATATTTTTATTTGCATCCATTTTTATATCAGCACAAAGCAAACCCTACGTTCTACTTGTTTCATTTGATGGCTTTCGCTGGGATTATTTAAATAGAAATATAACTCCAAATTTGGATGTAGAAATTCAAAATGGAGTGCGTGCTTCGTCACTTCGTCCAGTATTTCCAAGCAAAACATTTCCAAACCATCTTTCAATAATTACCGGAATGTATGCTGAACATCATGGAATAATTTTTAATAAATTCGAAGATATTGAAACTAAAGAAACATACAGATTAGGAGACACCTCTGTAGTACGAAATCCCGATTGGTACAAAGGAGAAGCATTTTGGACTACAGCAGAAAAAAATGATATAACCACAGCAAGTTTCTTCTGGCCAGGTTCAGAGGTAAATGATTGTAGCAAAAGACCAACATATTACAAAAAGTATGAACATAATTTGCCTTATAGAAAACGTATTGATGGAGTAGTTAATTGGTTGCAATTGCCCTACGAAAAACGTCCACATTTCATAACTCTTTACTTTCATGATACCGATTCATTTGGACATGAATTTGGCCCAAACTCTCCAGAAATTACACAATCAATAAAAAGGCTTGATACTTTAGTTGGATATTTGAATGCCCAACTTTCTGAAATAGGCATGAAAGACAGTTTAAATATAATTTTCGTTTCCGATCATGGTATGACTGAGATTGATACTTCCAGAACTATTAACGTTGAAAATATTCTCAGCAATCTTGATTATAAACTTGGCGGTGCATCAACTCTTGCAATGATTGAACCAAGCAAAGACGATTACGATTCCATTTATGCAAGATTAAATAAAAATCAAAACCACTTTAAGCTATATTCCAAAGAAAAAATGCCTACGTATTTTCACTTTAGTAATAACGAGAATATTTATTCAATACTCCTAGTTGCTGAACTTGGTTGGTCAATTGTAAATGACAAACAATTTGCCCAAATGAGTGAACACTCCAATAAAGGCGATCACGGATTTGATAATAACAATATTGCTATGCACGGAATATTTATTGCAGAAGGACCTCAATTTAAAAATGGGTATACAACAGGAACTATTTGGAATATTGATATTTATCCACTTTTATGCAAAATTTTCAATATTGCTCCAAATCCTAATGTGGATGGAAGTTTAGAGAGAATTGAATTTTTATTGAAATAGTTCTTAATTGCTTGCAACTTGATAAGTTCGTACTTAAAGAAGTCAGTTGTCCTATAACTTGGGACAACTTAAAATAAAATATTAAGTGACTTTTAAATGACTTAGAATATATTTTATAATACTATTGATATTACTTTTTCAAAATATTCATAATAATTTTTTAATGATATTGCCGTTGGCTTTAGCCAACGGATTAAGGTAAAGAGAATTACAAAACAGCTTTAGCAGCATTAATTTTTACAGCCCTATTATAAACAACTAGCATTTGCAAAAAAGATATGAAATAACTATTTTCAAACAAATACTTTACAACTTTGAGCGAATAGAGTGGTAATTGAGCGCACAAAAAATATTGAAACACAAAACACACCATTACTCCCAACTGAAATTAGAAATAAAATAATATCTCTTTTAGTCATTTTCCTTTTCACAACAAATATCTATTCCCAAGAAATTGGAGTTGCACCAGTTAAAGTATGGACAAATAATTATGAAATTGAGAATCCATATGGATTTAGCATTTATGTATTTCAACCACTAGGTCGTTTGGGTATAAAATTTGAGTATCTAACAGCACAAAACGAGAGAAATTATTATGGTTTTTTAAATGGTGGATTTTTAGTAAAACCAGAAGATTTTATCAAAGATTCTATTACTAGCAAATCAAGTTCTAGAGCATTTGAAATCAGTTTGATTATGTCAAAGATTGCAGAATTATTTGGGAATCATTTCAATATTGGAGCTGGTGTAACCTATGATAAATTCAGCAGAGATAAAATTGGTTTAAGTTCTGGAAAAGTATTTAGGCTATCTGAAAGCAAATATGGTTTATTCTATGCACTTTCAATTTCCCGTGAAAATATTTTGGGGTTTCCAATTAAACTTGAATTGCTTTTTAAGCACAAAGGATTAAAAGGTGGAATTTTTGCAACTGATACAGAACAGCCATTTACTGGCTCAATGGATGTAAAGGAATTACAAGTAAATTTAGCATTCATGTTTTAAAACAATATTGCCGTTGGCTTTAGCAAAGTTTCATTATGTGTTGGATTATACAATTGCCGTTGGCTTTAGCCAACGGAATGAAGGAACAAAAATATCCTCTCTGGCTTCAGCCACATTTATAATTAATTGTTAATACCTTTGAAAACTAAATGTGGCTAAAGCCTTTTTGCTTCTTTATCCTTGCAATCAGTTCACTAAAGTGAACTGCAATAAAAACAAAGAGATTATAATTTGTGTTTTTATTAAGACTGCAAAAGTAGACTTTAACTAATATTAACTCAGTTTAAAATAAAAATCTATTAGATATTTTTGATGATAAAACCCCAACGGCAAATAATATATTAAATCCATATTGGAAAATGAATTTGATGAAAACCAAAACATCAACAAATTCGGGAATTCCGAATTTCTGCATAACAATAAAGTGCTTTTTACAATATTGCCGTTGGCTTTAGCCAACGGAATAAGGTAAAGAAAATTACAAATCGGCTTTAGCCGCATTAATAATTTTACATATCCATTATGAACAACTAGCATTTACAAAAAAGACTTGAAATAACTATTTTCAAACAAATATTTTACAACTTAAAGCGAATAGAGTGGTAATTGAGCACAGAAAAAATATTGAAACAAACTTTATTATTTTCTCCAACACTAATCTTCTCTTTGAAATTGTTAATGTAATAAACAAGTTGGGAAAAGAACTTTATAGGGCTGCCTAAATGAAGAGTAATTCTCAACTAATATTATATACAACAGAAGACGGTAAAATTAGAATTGAAACACATTTTGAAAATGAGACTGTATGGTTAACAATTGAGCAAATTGCAGAACTTTTTCAAAAATCACGTTCTACTATTAATGAACATATTTTAAATGTTTTTAATGAAAAGGAACTTGAGAAAGAATCTTCTATTAGAAAAATCGGAATTTCCGATTTTTCTACCAAACCTACTAATTTTTACAATCTTGATGTAATTATTTCGGTGGGATATAGAGTAAAATCGCAACAAGGTATTCATTTTAGAAAATGGGCTACTGCACTTATTAAGGAATACTTAATAAAGGGCTTTACCATGAATGACGAATTATTAAAAGAAGCTGGTGGAGGTAACTATTTTAACGAGTTGTTAGCTCGTATCCGTGATATTCGTTCATCCGAAAAAGTATTTTGGCGTAAGGTTTTAGATATTTATGCAACTAGTATAGATTATGAACCAAGTACTGAACAGTCAATTCTCTTTTTTAAAACAATTCAAAATAAAATGCACTGGGCTTCGCATGGCGAAACAGCAGCCGAAACTGTTTATAAAAGAGTAAATTCATTAAAGAAGAACATTGGGTTAACCAGTTTTAAAGGGGCAATTCCCACAAGAAGCGAGGTTGAAATTGCCAAGAATTATCTTTCTGAAGATGAATTAAATATTTTGAACAGAATGGTTACAGCTTATCTAGAAATTGCGGAAATTCAAGCATTAAACCGCACTCCAATGTATATGAAAGATTGGATTAAACAATTGGATAATTTTCTTGCTTTAACTGGTTAAGAAATTCTACAGCATGCAGGAAAATTAGCAACAATGAGGCTATTGAAAAAGCACATACTGAATATGAAAAATTTAATGAAAAAATAAAAAATAAAATTTCTAATGTTGAAAGAGATTTTATTAAGCAACTAGAAATTGTTAATAAAAGGTTAAGTAATAATAAATAAGTTGCAAATATTGGGGCTGTAGTTTGTAGAACTTAAGAACAGAAAAATAAAATTTACTACACAACAGTACTCTCCACTGAAATTATAAATAGAATAATATTTTTTAATCTATCAAACGATACGTGTTGGATTATACAATTGCCGTTTGGCTTTTATGTTGTGTTAAAACATTAATATTTTATTAACCAACGGTTTTAGGAAACATGCAATAACTGTAAATCTTATGAAGTAATTAAAACAAGCTTGTGGAGGATAAAATAAATAACTTTTGATGTTATATTCTGAGTAAGCTATTTTCTAATCTAGGTCGCTTATTTTTGTGATTTGTTTATAACTGACATCTTCAAATTCATTAAAATGTGCTTCACCACATTTTATTTTTTGCTTTTCACTAATACGTAGTTCTTGATTTTCAGACTTTGTTTCAGCAACAAAATACAAAGTTTTTTCATTTTTCTTAATTAACGCCCAATCTGGATTGTATGGGCCAATCGGTGTTTTAATTTTAAACCAAAATGGCAATTTGAAATAAAACTCAATATCATCCCTACTTTCACATTCTTCTGCAAATCTATATTCAATTTGTGAATCGAGTGGTACAAAGTTACTGTATATAGTTTTTTCTTCGTTGTTAATTGTAAATGTTAAATTATTTATATAAATAGGAAAATCCTCAAATAGTCTCATCTCATATTTAAGACTACCTATTCTTTCGTATTTAATTCCATCAATCATCAAATTTGTAGGCTACATATTATTTTGATGTGCTAGGCATAATAATTAGCCAATCTAAAAAAGAAAAAATCTTTATCTCTAGTACCATTATTTGAAGAAATAAATTTCTGTATTTTACTATTTAGTCCTTCA
>Ga0180007_10001599_pt1 | contig 29779 bp, 30 predicted proteins | sample MM_PC_MetaG_FD_121122 | JGI IMG/M metagenome (GOLD analysis project Ga0180007, IMG submission 121122) | Groundwater microbial communities from the Aspo Hard Rock Laboratory (HRL) deep subsurface site, Sweden - MM_PC_MetaG | ecosystem: Environmental > Aquatic > Deep subsurface > Groundwater... | reverse complement strand
TGGATATCCAAATCCGAATTCTTCAATTCCCATGCCTGTTCTTTTGGCCATGACAAAATGCCCAAATTCATGCACAAAAATCAGTAGCCCTAATATTACAACTAATAAGACTATGGTAATAAACATAGGAAATTAAATTGTTAGAATTTCTTTTTCTTTTTCCTGCCCTAGTTTTTGCAATTGGCTATTATAATCATCAACAATTTCCTGTAATTCTTTCTGGTATGTGAACATATCATCCTCTGTAATAAGACTTTTATTCTTCTGATCTTTAATTATTTTCCAAATTTCTTCCCTGGTATTTCTTACACTAACTTTGGCTTCTTCTGCTTTTTGGCCGACAATCTTGGATAGATCTTTCCTTCTTTCTTCGGTTAACGGAGGGATTGGCAGTCTGATGATATTCCCCTCATTTACCGGATTTAGTCCAAGTTGTGAATTGTGTATTGCTTTTTCAATATCTTTTGCTGTATTTTTATCCCAGGGTTGAATTACTATAGATTTTGCGTCCGGAACGCTGATAGAAGCTAATTGAATAAGCGGCGTACGAGTGCCATAATAATCAACCTGCAAGTTTTCCACTAAGACTGGATTAGCCCGGCCTGTTCTTATATTATTAAGTTCTGATTTTAAATGGCTGACGGCTTGATCAAATTGGAATTTTTTTTCGTCAATAATACTCATATTTTTTAATTGTTATTTAGTTTGTTTAAAAGTACCTAAATAAATTAGATTTTCATCTTCAGGATCGCTTAGCAAATAATTTATAATCCTGCTTGTTGCTACAGTTTTTAGTGTGGTCCAAGTTCTACCATCATCTTGTGTTTTATATAAAATATTATCAATACTGAAAATAATCTGATTTAAGTTTTTTGGATTGTATACCACGGTTCTTACTGGCACTTTTTTAAAATCAAATAATGTAGGTATTTCCTTCCAGCTTGATCCACCATCTAGAGATCTGAATATTCCAGCGCTTGTCCCTATTATAAAATATTCAGTATGGGGATCAAAATTTACCCATAAAAATGTTAATGAACCTTCATCAAATTCCTTTAATTTATCACTAACACGTATCCAGTCTAATCCCCCGTTTACTGATTTATGTATTCCCGCACTTGTATGTGCGAAAAGTACGCTACTATTTTTTTTGCTGATGTAAATTTGTGAAATGGTTGGCTCGGTCCAGTCCAATAATGTCCAGCTATTTCCATAATCTTGACTTTTAATTATTTCAGTGTTAGTAGCGGCATATATTATATTTGAGTTAAAAGGATCTACTAAGACAGATATCAATGTTTGGCCGGGTCTTTTTTCTATATAAGTATCAAACCAAGTTTTCATACCATCAACAGTCTTTGATATTTTTGTACCTTCAGTGACATAGATTACATTTGTATTTAATAAATCTATGGCTAAACTTTTATAAGTGCCCGTATTCAGTGTGGTGGCTTGCCATTTTTCAGCTGCATTATCAGATTTAAATATTCCCGCTCCTAGGGTGACTAGATACATAATGTTTTTATTTTTTGGGTCGAATACCATGAAGTTGGTGTCGACATTTGAAATTGTTTGCGCACCATTTTCGCCTTCGCTAACGAACACTTTTTGATTCCAATTTTCACCAAAATCAGATGATTTGTACACCCCACCGTCAGTTTTTGACGTACCTGTCTTTTTATCGCAGCCTGAAACAATGACCGCTGATGCAATAAGGACAATAATAATTAAAAGTTTCTTCATATTAATTACATAGAAAGTACCAAATTCTCAATTACTAATTTTGGATTGGCTTGTTGATCTAAGGCTTGGTTTGAAGTTCTTAATTTATTTATAATATTAATTATTGCTGCATTTGAAAATTTATACATTATTTTAACAATCTGATCTTTTACAGTGATATTGTAAATATTTTTATTATTGTTTTTTAAAAGCAGCATATCCCTGAAGAAGGTCATCCAATCTCTGATTAATTCAGTGTAAAATTGCTTGTTTGCACTTGATGCTTGTTTGTTTAGTTGGTTAATAATTTGAAATTTATCGTTAAAGTTTGATTTTAGAATTATAGTTAATTGAACCAGTCGGCTATTTCGCTGTTCAATAATAAATTTATTATCTTTTACTTTTTGTGCTAATATGGGTCGTCCCTCAGAAAAATGTGCAATAATTTTTGCGTCTTTTTTTGTTGCTTCATGCAGAATTAACCAATTTTCAATTTGAGTATTTGGTATTAAATGAAATTGAAATAATTGACATCGAGATTGTATGGTTGCTGGCAATAAATCTTTATGTTCTGAAATTAAAATAAAAATCGTATTATTTGTAGGTTCTTCTAAAGTTTTTAGTAAAGCATTGGATGATTCTTCGGTCATCAATTCTGCATTATTAATTATGGCAACTTTGTAATCCGTAAGAAAAGATCTCATAGAAAGCTTATGCTGTAATTCTCTTATTTGGTTAATGGATATTTTTTGCTTTTTTTCTTGGACCTGCACTATAGTGACATCGGGATGAATATTTTTTTTAATTTGATCGCATGAATTGCAGTTATTGCATGGTTTTTTTGAATTTTTTGATTCACACAGCAGCGCAGCGGTAAAATGGTAAGCCATGGAAAATTTTCCTGTATCATTTGGGCCATAAAATAAATAAGCATGCGAAAAAGCTTTATCCTCAATATTTAATTGTAAATAGTATTTAATCTGCTGGTGACCCAATATTGGCCAGTGGAATTTTTCTTTTAATTCTGTTGTCATGCTCAATTTTTAGATCTAGATATGTTTTCTATTCTAAGTATAACATAACATACCATAATTTCTTATATTTTGCAAGTTGGATAAAATACCAAAAAAATGAAGTAATTATTAAATAATAACAAATATTCCAGGTTAATTATTCTTTTATCAGAGTAAGTGTCTGTTTAGCTGTATTTGACCAAGAAAAATCTCGGACTCTCTGCAATCCCTTAGTAATTAAATTTGTTTTTAAGTTTGGATCAGTTATTAATCTATTCAGAGCCGATGAAATTTCAGATAAGTTATTGGGATTAACTAAATAAGCGGCTTGACCTGAAATTTCCTTCATTGCACCGTAATTTGAGGTGATGACTGGTGTACCACATGCCATTGCTTCAAGTATGGGTATGCCGAATCCTTCATATAGTGTTGGGAATATAAATATTTCAGCCGCATTAAGAAGATATGGCAATTCCTTGCTGTCCACCCAGCCTAAAGTTTTAATATTATTTTTCTGAGATGAACTTGAAATTAATTTGGCAATTTTTTCATAACCATATCCCTTATCACCTACTAATACTAGTTGAAAATTATTTGTTGATTGTTTTTTAAAGTTTAAATAGGCCTGAATCAGCTTATATACATTCTTTTTTTCTTCTTGTCGTCCGATATATAAAAAAAATGGCTCTGTTAAATTGTATTCGTTTTTAATAGCATTAATTTTATCCTGATCGTGGATGACTCGGTAAATAGGGCTATAAGCATTTGGAATTATAGAAACCTTTCTTTCATTAATTGGGAATTTTTCAAGTATTTTTTCCTTTGAAAATATTGAAACAGTAATTATCCGTTTGGCATGTTTTAATGCTAATCTGGCTGACCAACGGTGATAATCAAGTTCATTGCTTGAATATTTTCCAAAGGTAAAAATTATTACTAATATCTTAATGATTTTTTTTATGGCCGTATTTTCAGGGCCAATATCTTTTGGCGAATATAATTGGTGGTACTCCTCAAAACCGATATCATGTAAAGTGGTGACAGTATTTTTTGGGTGAATTAATGGGATTGTATGAGCAGGAACAAACAAGGCATCTGTTTTATGTACCAGCATTTCCCAGGCTAAACGTATTTGCGTCCAAAGGAATTTAGGGGGCCAATTAAGAACCTTATTGTTAAAATTCGCGGGTAATTCAGATAACGATCCTCGAAGTTTTTCTTTGGAATATAAAATAAACTGATCATTAGGATCAGCGATCTTTTTAAATTCTTGGATTACATAATAAGCATACCATTCAGTGCCCGTTTTTTTATCTACATTTGCCCTTGAGGCATCAATGCCGATCAGCATTATTTTGTGGATAATATACTTTTTTTATAAGATTCCAAATTTTCTAAAGCTATACCGGTACCTTTAGCAACACAAAGCTGGGCGTCATCTGCTAAAAAGGCTGGAATTCCAGTCGCTTGCGAAAGAATCTTGTCCATATTTTTTAGCTGTGCGGTACCGCCTGATAATATCATACCTTTATCCATAATATCAGCTGATAGTTCGGGAGGCGTTTCTTGTAAAACCGATTTAACAGCCTGAATAATTCCGGCCAGCTCATCCTGGATCGCCTCAGTTATATCATCGCTTTCAACAGTCACAACTTTTGGCAACCCCTGAATTGAATCACGGCCTCTAATTTCCATAAATAATTTTTCTTCAAGAGGTAAGGCGGATCCAATATTTACTTTTAAATCTTCAGCGGATCTTTCGCCGATATTTAAATTATACTTTTTTCTAATAAATTCCTGGATAGCGGCGTCAATTTTATTCCCCCCAATTCTAACAGAGGCATTTGCAACAATTCCACCTAAGGATATTATTGCTACTTCCGAGGTACCCCCTCCCATGTCTACAATCATATGGCCGGAAGCTGAACCAATAGGAATGTTTGCTCCAATAGCTGCAGCAACTGGTTCTTTAATTATGTAAGCTGCTTTTGCTCCAGCTTGGAGGGTTGCTTCAATCACAGCCCTTCTTTCCGTAGAAGTAATGCCTGCCGGAACAGCAATCATCACTTCTGGTCTGAAAAAACGGACTCCCCCAAGTGCTTTATTAATAAAATATTTAAGCATGGATTCTGTAGTTTTATAATCTGCAATTACGCCGTCCTTCAAAGGTCTGGAAGCGACAATTGTATCAGGGGTACGTCCAAGCATTTCCTTAGCTTCATTACCTACAGCCATAACCTGCTTATCAATCAAAGAAATAGCTACCACTGACGGTTCATTAATAACAATTCCGCGTCCTGGTATAAAGACAAGCGAATATGTCGTTCCTAAATCAATGCCTAATCTTCTGGAAAACATCGCCTAATATTCAATATAAGTATTTAAATCTTTATTTAAGTCGTTTTTAATCAGTACTACATTATTATCAGATATACTGAAGTTGTCAATGCCAAAAACACCTTTTGGTTTTTTATTTAAGTTTATACTGAGGTTAATATTATGATTAGCCGTGCCAGGCTGTTTCTGGATATATATTTCATATTTCTTTTTTTTCAGCTGTTCAGTTATTTCGTCCGGTAATTTATATTTAAATGATAGTGTTTTTGTTTCGTTTGGCTCTATGCAAATAAAAGTACCAAAAACGGTTTTTCCTAATTCTTCAGTGGTCTCCACACTTCCTTCGTCAGATAGCTTACAGTCTACCATAGCACCTTCTACGCCTAATAATGTAGATCCGGCTGGCACTAGTATCCTGGTGTAAGTGCGGTAGCGCGTAGTTTTCCAGGTAATTGTACCTACATTAGCATAGGTGATTTCTAAATCAGCAATAATATTATCGCTATCTTCTCTGAGCGTATAATTTATCGTCCTCTGTACAACTGGATCTGTTTTTAGACTAGCTAAATTTGCATCAATCACTGAGAAATAATCAGATGAACTTTGTACTATATGTCCACCCCAATTTTCTTTTTGGATATAATCCTGGATGCTGTCATCTTTTGAATAAATCAGTATTTGTTTTTCCTTAATATCCTGCGAGAATACCTGCCATAGGTCGGGCCATTTACTGGTTGGTAATTCTAAGATCTGTTCCAGAATTTTATTTGACAATACGCCAATAATTTCCTTACGTTCACTTTCCTCTATCCCCTGCCTCAGAAAACCTTGCTCCACCTGGTATTGCAGTGTTTCAATTAAATTATCTGAATTAAAAATAGTACCATCTACGCTTATATCCCCCGTTAGGGTCATTAAGGATTCAATAAAAGTTGGGGTTACAGCAATTAATCCGTTAATATCATTTTCAGGGCCTTTTTCTGCATGGTAAAAACGTTCAGCTTCCTGCGCTGCAGTGGGAAAATCAGGTGACCAGTTAGAATCCCTGAAAAACCATTGGTGAACATTGTTATAGCGGGTTAACGGCCAGGGTGGTTCTTCAAATAGCCAAGCCTCGGCGGGCTTGTCTAAATTATATGAATTGTCTGTTTTAAAATGGACTATATCGCCATTTTTTATTTTTAATATTCCATAAGTTCCAATAAACCCGCCTGTTGGTCTTATTTCAGTGTTGTTCTGCAAAAGAAAAAGGTATGTGTGTTGTTCAGGGTATCCTGAAATATATGGAATAATTTGACTGGCTGAAATTGCCTGATCAAGAGCTATTTGCAAATCTTCAGCTTTGATTTCAAATGGCTCAACAATTTCATAAATTTTATTTATTAATCCCTTTTCCGGGATTTTATTAATTAGGTTAACCGCATTATCAATTTCACTTTTCGCTAATTCGAGATCAGGTTTGGAATTAAAAACGCTAGCTAATAAATGCTCAGTTTCCTCATCTGAAAGACTATTTAAGCTGACATTCTCATTCTCTTGAAGTGGAGTAAGAATTAAATCTGCAATGTCATTAATTCTTTCTAATGATTCGCCGGTGCTTATGCCAGCACCCAATAAATTATCAACAGCTGAGATTTGCTTACCAATCCAGGGTAATACTTTAAGCCAGTTAAATGAATTAAATTCATTGTCAGCTTCGTGAAAATTAATTATAGCTGATTCTAAAGATTTCTTGGCTGCAGTAAAGTCTTGTGTCAGCAGCTGATCCTGAGCTAGGTAAAAATCATCTTTTCCGCTAATACTTTTGTTATAAACGTTTTGAGCCGGACCTCGATATATTAAAAACAGAGCCCCGCTGATTATTATGAGTGAGCCAATTATAACAATAATAATAGCCGCATATTTAGGGATTTTTATTTTCTTTTTAGAATTTGCAGAATAGGATTCTGTAAAATTACTTTGTTTTTTGTTTGGCATTTACTTTTTCTCTCCCAATATATTTAATAAAGTATTTTAACCATGAAATTATATGTATCCTCGTTTGTTTTTTAAAAATGCTCATTACACCCATTCTTTTGGCTGAATCACGGCTGTAATAATGAACAATTTCAATATCAGAAATATAATAAACATGCCAATCACTGTCCCAAAATCTTCTGCACCAATCCACATCTTCAAAATACATAAAGAATCTTTCATCCATCAATCCAACCTGTTTTATGGCTTCATTCCTGATAATCATGCCTGTACCAATGACCCAATCTACAGGTATTGTTGATTTATGGTCCCAATCAAGCATTAAATAATCACGCATGGATTTTTTTGCAAAAGAAAAATTTCTGATGAACATACGCCTGTACATGGGAAATTGAAATTTTGGGAAAGTACAGCATGATACCTGAGTCGTACCGTTTGGGTTAATTAATTTTGGGCCTGCTAAACCAACATTATTATGGGTATCCATGAAGGCAACCATCCTTTCAATAGCCCTATCCTGGACAATGGTTGTATCCATGTTTAAAACTAGGTAATATCTGCACTCAATTGATTTTATGCCGATATTTACTCCTTTTGCGTATCCCTTATTTTCCTGCAGAGGTATTAATCTCACATTTGCGAATGATTCTCTGACCATTTCCACACTTCCATCCCTGGAGCTGTTATCTACAACAACTACCTTATACTGCAAATCTGATTGAGCCAGGTTTTTGAGGAGTGACTTTAAACACTGCCTAAGTAACCCCCTACTATTGTAATTTACAATAACTATTGATAAATCTAGCATTAGTATAAAATAATTTTAGATTGTAGCTTATATTCTAGCAATTTCAAATAGATTATTCAAGTGTTTTTACTTTTAATGTGTTCAATATTGCAGCTGAAATAATTATCAAAAAGATGCCTAATGGATGGTTAATATAAGGAGTTGAAATATGTGTAATTAATAGTGCTATCAAACTGAAGAGTAATCCCAGGATTAATAAGTATTCTTCTTTGTTTTTTGTAATTTTGAGTAATTTGATGCCATCTTTAATAATAAGCCAAATAAAGTAAAGATATACAAGCAGTCCAATCAGACCAATTTTAATAACAATATCCAAATAGCCCCATTCAAAAGAATAGCTGGTATACCACCCACCATTAATATCCTTAGTGCGTGGATCTAGTGTTTGGTAAGTGACGGTTGTGCCAAAGCCCGAACCTATGACTGGATTATCAAAAAATTTTGTTATTAGCGGCTTAAATAATTGAAACCGGCTGCCTAGGGCAGCTTCGTCTGTGGTAGTCAGCCTTTCCTTAACTAAAGTACCGGCCGATATTCCATCACTGCTTCCTCCAGGTAGAGGCAAATTTACTAATATGGTAATTAAAGCTAATTCAGCAATTACTACTGCTATTATTATTACTGAAATTTTTGAAATCCTTTTCCACTTGACTTTTTCTTTGAATACTAAATAAAAAAGGATTAAAAACATAGTAACTATTAGTGACAACCATATACTTCGTGAAAAACTTATTATTAAAGTTAAGCTTGCGAGGATCGTTAATACCCACGATATTTTATAGTTAATTTTTAACCAGTCATTTTTTGTTATTAAAATTAAAAACAATAATAATAATATCAATGAAAATAAACTCCATATATGCCCTTGAAAAAAGATCCGATAGTAGTTTTGTGCTACTGGGGCTATTTCCCCTACTCTAGTGTCCCTAACCCAGGTATAAAGTAATCGTATTGAGTTTATATCTGCTTGATGTGCAAAATAAAAAAGTAAAAATATAGTTTTTATGGCCATAGCGGTGATGGAAGCAAACAGCAGCTGGATAAGAGTGTTGATTTTTGACCAGGTATTTAATACTGAAAAAGCAACAAAAATTATTCCAAAATATAAATAGGCATTAGCATCAAAAAAAACGTCTTTTAAAGGATTGCCATTAATTATCCCGTTTACAATCCCCCACGCCAGTACAGCTAATAAGGCGACAAATGGCCATCTTAACCTAGATCTGTAAAATTGCCATTGCTTCGTATGAACGGCTTTAATAAGCCAGGCTAAAAAAATAACAAAAAAAATACCTAAGCGAATTGAAAATCTGAAATCGAAAGCATCAAAATAGAATAAATAACCAAATGAACTAATAAATAATTCAGTACATATAATCCAAAATCCATATTCAAGCTTCCAAAAACTAATAATTAGAGTAGCGGCGATAATAGTGAAAAACAACACCTGGTTAACAACACTATATGTATGACTTAAAAACGACAAGGATTCAATAATAACTATTAACCAAAATGCTATTTTGAATGGCTTATCATAAAAAAATAAAGTCTGCATAGTTATTTAACCCTTGCAATGACATTCCAATGCCATGGATAATTTTTTATTAAAGGAATCTTTTCGATAATTTTATCAATTGAATTGAAGAATTGCTGTACATTTTTAGAAGCATTGATATTTCTTGATCCAAGCCGCTCCTTTAATCTTAAGTATGAATCATAAAATTCCAGAGTAAATTTTATTGGTTTAATTTCAATTATTTCAAGATTATTTTTTTCTAGAATTTTAATTAATGATTTTTTGCTGAAACCTTCCGTTGTATCATCAGCTATAGAATTTATATTCCTCTTCCTTGTTTTTCTTATATAAGATTTTAATGGATTTAAAAGCATGTAAATTGTTTTATAAGGCCAACTGTTTGGCTCAACACCTAATATAATATAGCCACCTTTTTTTACTATTCGTTTCATCTCCAGCAGTCCAGCTTCAGGATTTTCAATATGGTGGAATGAAGCAGCCATTAAGGCACCGTCAAAATTATCATTCTTAAATGGCAGATTCTCAGCTTCCGCTAAAATAAATTTCATTGAATTAGCTTTCATTTGTTTTGCCAGCGAACGCGCTAACTGTATTGCCTTCATTGAAATATCGGTTGCTACAACATATTTGTTGGAAAGTGCTATTTCAATACTATCCGCCCTGGTACCACAGCCAAGTTCAATAACTTTTGATCCACTTGGTAAATCTATAAGCGGCTGCCTAAAATGATGGTGAAAAGCAAAATTACGATTAGCTATATCTCTTGATCCTTCCTTATCATAAGTATAGTTCCAGAATTCTTGTTCAATATCCCGAAATTTATTGTTTTTTTTAGGAAGTAAATTTAATACCATTTCTTTGGAGGTATAAATTTTACCACAATCAGAACAAGTAAATGAATTGTTTAATGAAACCAATTCATGTCCACAGGTTGGACATTGAATTAATGAATCTAGTAAAAAGTTGTTATTATCCATATTTATTGACTATTAGCACTTTTTATACCTAAAAGCTGCACAATCAAAGCTAAAATTAAACTGGTAGGAAATAATATTAATAAAACTAAATATTCAAAAATTGAATGGTGTTTAAAAAAATAGTAAAGCATACTGCGGTTGAATATTGATTGTTTTAATACGGGTTTTACTTGTTCAAAACTCTTTCCTTTATGATGAATTACATTTGCATCTTGATAATAATATACTTGCCAGCCCTTATTTACAGCACGTTTACAAAAATCTACTTCCTCATACCAAATGTAGAAATGTTTATCCAGCAGGCCAATAGATTTTAGTAATTCCCGCTTTATCATAAAAAATGCTCCCATAACCTGTTCCACCCGGGTATTAGAATTATACTTAAAATCTGTCATGTAATATTTTTTTACAGATTTTATTTCTGGAAAAAAATTATGTAGTTTTAATAAAATGCATATATGTGAGATCAAGTCTGGAAAACGTCTTACTGATGGTTGAATGGTTCCATCCTCATTTAATATTCTACAACCCACTATGCCGATTTTTATATTTTTACGTAAATATAAGCTTGTTTTATAAATTGCATTGTCAGTAATTTCAGTATCGGGATTTAATAATAATATATTATTACCTTTAGATTCTTTAATTGCTTGGTTGCAGGCTGCTGCAAAACCAATATTTTTTTTGTTGATAATCAGATTTATGGCGGGAAATAATGATTTGACCATAGCAGCGCTACCATCAATAGAATTATTATCAACTACAAAAACCTCATAATTGAGGTTGTCTGTATGTTTAAATATAGATCTTAAACAACGGGTTAAATGGTCCTTAACATTCCAGGATACAATAATTATTGATACATCCATATGGATATATTGTAATGATTTTGAATGAACTTGGCAAATATTAAAAAAAACACGTTAAATTGGGTGTTTTCAAAAAATTTTAATTATTTTATTTTAACTGCCTTTTGATCAGTTTAATGATGTTTTTTACATTAAACTTAGAAATTCCTTTATTATTGAGAGGTGCTTCAAATAATCTTTCTGGATACCAGATTCCCTCATCTCCTTTTGCAAGCATCCTTTTCCATAAGTCCCAGTCTTGAAAACGTTTTAAACTTTCATCAAATCCTATAAATTTACTACGACGAATGAGCGACATAGTGCTGATATAGTTTTCTTTAATTAATCTCTTTCCATCAAAAGGAAATAAATCAAATGAATGCAGCCCAAATTTAAAATTTGAGTAACAATATGCCTTGCCAGGATTTCTTAATAGTTTATCAATCATTTTATTAATCATTTGTTTATCCATAATCACATCAGCATCGCAAAATAATACAAATTCTCCATGTGAATGTTTAAATCCTAAATTTCGGGCAGCTGACGCTCCTCTGTGTTCCTGTTTGAATATTTTTATTTTATCCTTGTGCTGATTCAGTATGTGCGAAGTTGTATCAATTGATCCGTCATTTACAGCTATAATTTCAATATTTCTATATGTTTGGTTATAAATTTGCGCTAAAGTATTAGCTAATGTTTTTTCAGCATTAAAGCAAGGGATTATTATGCTGATTAAAGGATAGTAATTCATCTAAGGATCTGTCTAATTTTATCAACTTCTTTTAACCATTGAAATTCATTTAGTGCTCGCGCACGTCCTTTTTCGCCTAATTGTTGCCTGAATTGCTTATCTGAGAGAATTTTAATAAAATTTTCAGTAATTTCATTAATATTTACTGGATCAACCAGAATTCCTGAAACATTATGTTCTATTGCTTCTGCAACACCACCTGAATTGCCTCCAATAACAGGTTTGCCGAAAAGATTAGCCTCTAAATAAACGATACCAAAACCTTCAATGTCAGTCACTTGACCCTGCTTGTTTTTTAATTCTCTGGAAAGCATGGTAAATACATCACAAGCATGATAAAAATATGGCAGCTCTTCGTCACTGATATTTTCAAAAATTCTAACATTCTTTTGTAGATTTAAATCTTTAATTATTTTTTCCAAATTTTTCTTATATGGACCACGTCCAACAATTAAATAGATTGCTTCAGGAAACCTCTTTAAAAGTTTTGGCATGACTTTAATCATTGTATCCTGTCCTTTTCTTTCAACAATATTGCCAACTGATAATATTATTTTTTTATTTTTTAAATCATTTTTGTTAATGAAATATTCAAAATATTGCTGATCAATATTATTATTTATCAAGCCTAAAGGTGAAGGATATACAACAATCATTTTTTCTGGTGCAGCGCCCAATTCAACAGTTTTTTGTTTAGTATAGTTACTATTAGTAATTATCATGTTGGCATTTTTTAATATAATTTTAATAAGATTTATTTTTCTTTTTGATCGCCTCATTATTAATATATCTTGACCATATACGTAAACATGATAAGGAATTTTAAATAATTTTTTAAATATTAATGCAACTGTACCGATTGGTAATATTTGACCAGCTTGAATTATCTCAATTTCCTCTTTTTTTATAATTTTTTTTGTATACCAAAATAAGCATATCCATCTCGGCCAGATAAACTTTGAATTACTTAAGATTTTTCTTCGGTATATTTTAAAATCAGCTTTGGGTTTTACTTTTGATGGTTTGGTTAGTACTACAATTTTATCTTGAGGTAAATTGATGCAAGTATTCCACAAACTATTTGAAATTCCACCTCTTTGGGGTGGAAAAAATAATGAAATTAATAAAGTTTTTTTCATGCTAATTTTTTAATAAATGATTTATAAAAAATTTGCAGGTCATGCTTGGTGATTCCTCGCAATAAGTATAATACTATGAAATATGTAATAGCGCCAATTGGAATTAAAAAATATATCATTAAATAATCTCGGGTTAGTAAAAGCACGATAACCATAGTTATACCGGATATAAATGTTTTACCGAGTGATTTTAATAATAATTTTTTTTGATAATCTATGATTTTACCAACCCACCTTAAACCTAGAAAAAATAAAATAAAACCACTGACCAAAGCAGCAACAGCTGCGCCATTAAATGTAAAATATGGTATTAAAAATAAATTAATTATAACATTAAAACCTACAGTAATAGCCATATTCATTGTATTAATAATTTGGCGGTTGCAGGCATTTAAAAAAGCACCGACAGGAAAATTTAAGAATACCACGACTAAACCTACCATCAAAATACGTAATGGAGTAATTGAAGTTTCAAAAGCGGTGCCATAAATGGTTAAAATTAATTTATCAGCCAGTACAATCATACCAAAAGAAATTGGAATTGCTAATATCATCAGGTAATTAAACGTTTTTTCAAACGTTTTAGCTAGACTTTTTCGGGAATATATAAAAAAGGCACTCATGGCTGGAAAAATACTGACTGCAAAAGCTGAAGGTATGAATTCTAAGGCATAAGTTAATTTATGTGCAGTAATGTACCAGCCTACATATCCTTGACCAGCTAGCGTCAAAAGCATGAACCTATCTGTATATGTATAAATCTTAACTAAAATGGCTGCCATTGCAAATGGTAAAGCAATGCGTAAAAATTTCTTTATTATTTCATTATTCCATCCAAGTTTAATTTTAATTTTCAATTTCTTTTTTAGCATTAAATATGAAAAACAAAAATTAAAAATACTGCCAACTAAAACAGCAATAAATAAAGTCTGTAAGCCCCAGTTTAATATAAGACTTGTTACTCCAAAAATAATGGTTAAAACCTGAGTGCCAATTATACCCAAAGATTCGTATTTCATGTTCTGCATACCACGAAAAACTGCAAAAAAAGTTAAAGTAAACGTATCAAGAATCACAATAATGGCGTCTAGATACAATATAGTTTTAATAAGTGATGAATATTCAGAAAAATTTGTAAATAAACCCATTGATAGAATTACAGCAAATGCAAAAATTACTTTTATACCTAGTACTGCACTTAAATAATCCTCTGTTTTACTGGGAGTTCGTGCAATTTCTCTGACCAGGACAACGCTTAACGAAAAATCAATTAGTATTAATAATATTGGGATTAATGATTTTATTGGATCATAAAGGCCTAAGTCCACTGGGCCTAGGCTTCTGGCAATATATATAAAATACAAAAAAGAAAGAATTTTTTGTAGTATAAATGCTATTGTTAGATAGCTAGTATTTTTCAGAATTCTTTCTTGCGCGTGGTTATTAGCATTATTAGTTGGCGACGTACTTTGCATCTTATTATCGTTTTTGCCACTGCGGTGCACGTCGTGCTTTTCTTAAACCGTATTTTTTTCGTTCTTTAACTCTTGAATCTCGGACTAATAGTTTTTTAGACTTTAATAAAGGTTTTATTGAATTATCAATTAAAAGAATTATTCTACTTATTCCTAGTCGTATACTTTCAGCCTGACCACGTTTACCGCCACCTAATACTTTTATACTAAACTTGCCAGTATTGGCTACTTTTGTAAGATTTATGGGTTCTTTAACAATTTTATTAAGCTCAAAATGAGGAAAGTATTTATCCAATGGTTGGCTATTAATTATGATTTCATTCTCTCCTTTTTGATAATAACGAACGCGAGCTATGGCGCGTTTTCTTCTGCCAATAGCAGAAATAAAATCTTTTCTTTTTCTTACTTCATTCTTCTTTTTTTCTACTGTTTCAGTTTTTACAATCTTAACTTTTTTCTTTTTTGGTGTAGCAGTCTTCTTTTTTGGCTTAATAGTTTTCTTTAATTTAGTGATTTGAGGCATAAATTATTAAAAATTAATATGTTTTAATATTTCCCTTCTTAATTTATTATTCGGTAGCATATTTTTAATCACCAGCAAAAATAAATTTTTTGGACTTTTTTTAAATATATCTCTCCATAAGGTTTCTTTTAAACCCCCTGGGTATCCACTGTGATGATAATATATTTTTGAATTTAACTTTTTTTCAGATATTTTCACTTTTTCAATATTTAAAACTGTAACATATATATTGGGCAATATATTTGGTGCATAATCCGGTTCTTTTTTGCCAATTACTAAGTTAGCCACTTCACTGGCAACTCTTCCAATTGACCTATTGGCTGCATCAACTTTAAATTGTCTTCTTTTTTTCTGAATCATTATTAATTACATATTTTATCATAACGTTTGTCGCTCCATCACCTTTACGGGTATTTATTTTAATTATTTTCAGGTACCCCCCATTTATATCCTTAAACATCGGTGAGACATCTTTAATGATTTTTTCAGCAGTACCGATATTATTAATTTTTTTTATTATTAAACGCCGGGCATGCAGATTATTCTTTTTCCCCAGGGTAATTAGTTTTTCAATATAAGGCTTGACTCTTTTTGCCTTGGTTTCTGTTGTAGAAATCTTCCCATACTTAAAAAATGAAATTACTAGATTTCGTATGAGCGCTTTACGATGAGCTTTATCTCTGTTGATTTTTAGCTTTTTTTTATGGTGTCGCATAAAATATTATTGTTTTTTTGGACGTCCTCTTTTTTTCTTGATTTTTGGAGCTTCTTCCTTGATATCATTTTTATTTTCATCCTTTTTCTCATCTTTTTCCTTTTTTGTAGCTATCTCGCTTGGCATTTCTTTATTTTCTTCTTCTAATATTGATAATTGCTGAAAGTGATCAAGCAAAATCTGAGCTGCTTGTTTTAATGATTCTTCCGGTGTAATTGATCCGTCTGTGGTAATGCTAAGTGTTAATTTATCATAGTTTGTCATTTGTCCGACTCGTACATTTTGTATATGAAAATTAACATTTTTAACTGGCGTAAATATTGCATCAATTGCAATATTACCAAGAATTAATTTTTTCTTTTCAATATTTTCAACAGGTAAATAACCTCTGCCTGATTTTATTGTAAATTCCATTTCAAGTTCAGCGTTTTTATCAGATAGAGTTGCAATTTCTGCGTCGGAGTTTATTACTTCAACTTCGCTAGTTAATTTAATGTCTTTAGCTTTTACATTTTTTTCTCCCTTAACCTTAAGAGTTACTTTAGTTTCATCGGTAGCATGTAATTTGAAACGAATCCTCTTGAGATTTAATAAAATTTCAACAATGTCTTCCTTGATACCCGGCAAAGTAGAAAATTCATGCGTAACCCCTTTAATTTTAACAGTTGTTATGGCTGCTCCTGATAATGAAGACAGTAAAACTCGTCTTAATGCATTACCCAGAGTGGTTCCGTAGCCAGGATAGCATGGCTCAATTATTATATCAGCCTGGTTATCCCCTATTTTGATTACTTTATGTTTTTCTGGTAAAGGTAATTTTTCCATATTTTTATTAATTATTTTATCTTGAATAAAATTCAACAATCATAGCAGTATTTATGCCTTCCATAATGTCATTCTTAGAGGGCATAGCAACTACTTTTACCGTAGGATACTTGTCTTCTGTAAAAGTTAACCAAGAGGGTAAATTCTTTTTATTAATTTTTTTAATATGATCTTTAAATAATGTTTTATTTTCACTTTTATCTTTTATACTTATGATATTGCCAATTTTAACCTGGTAAGACGGGATATCAACTTTTTTTCCATTAACTAAAAAATGGCCGTGATTTACTAACTGTCTAGCTCCACTGCGAGATTGGGCAATACCAATACGATATATTGTATTATCCAAGCGTGTTTCCAGTAGACGCATCATATTTTCACCAGTCTCTCCTTTCATTTTTATAGCTTTAAAATAATAATTTACAAATTGTTTTTCTAAAATTTGGTATGTTCTGGCGGCTTTTTGTTTTTCTTTTAATTGGATGCCATATTCTGATAATCTTGCATTGCGCTTAACTCCGTGCATGCCTGGGGTATAATTTCTCTTAACCATTGCACATTTCGGAGAAAAACATCTTTCTCCCTTAAGAAATAGCTTTTCCCCAATTCTTCTGCATTGTTTACATTTTGGATCTAATTTTCTTGCCATATTATTAATTTATATCCTTCTTATTTTTGGAGGACGACAACCGTTATGCGGAATTGGAGTGATATCTTTAATTGATATTACGTTTATATTATTTGCGTTTAATGCTCTGATAGCTGATTCACGTCCTGCACCAACACCCTTTATGAAAACATCAACTGATTTTAATCCAATATTTTTTGCTTTTTCAACAACATCCTTAACAATGATACTAGCAGCATAAGGGGTCGCTTTTTTGGGTCCTTTGAACCCGACATGACCGGCTGATGACCAGGCAATAGTATTTCCTTCCGGATCAGCTATGGTAATAATTGTATTATTATAAGTAGCCTGTATATATGCATTACCATGAGTAATAAATTTCTTTTTCTTAGGGCTGGCAGGCTTCTTTTTTGTAACAGGTTTTTTACCTTCTTCCATAATATATTAATTATTTTTTATCAGCAGAATTTTGGCGTCCTGAGCCCATAGTTCTTCTAATATTACCCCTAGTAGTTCTAGAATTAGTTTTTGTTCGCTGTCCTCTTAAAGGTAGATTTTTTGCATGCCTTGATCCACGGTAAGTGTTTATTTCTTTTAGTCTTTTTATATTCATCAATATTTCACGCTTTAATTCACCTTCTACTTTAATTTGATTTTCAATAATATCTCTTAGTTTGTTTATTTCTTCTTCACTAAGATCTCTAGTACGTTTATTTGGATCTACATTTGATTTATGTAGAATCTTTCTTGCTAGTGTCAAGCCAATTCCAAAAACATTTGTTAAAGCTATTTCAATTCTTTTGTTTGGTGGTAATGTTACACCGGCAATTCTTGCTATCATATTATTATCCTTGTCTTTGCTTATGTTTGGGATTATCACAAATTACATAAACACGTTTTTTTCGTCTAATAACGCGGCATTTTGGACATATTGCTTTTACTGATGATTTTACTTTCATTTAAGATTAATTAGTGCCTATATATTACTCTGCCTTTAGTAAGATCATATGGCGTCATTTCTATCGTTACTCTGTCGCCAGGGAGAATTCGGATTTTATGCATTCTCATTTTTCCTGATAAATGAGCATGTATTAAATGACCATTTTCTAACTTAACTTTAAAATTTGCTGCTGGCAGCAATTCCTCTACAATACCATCAATTTCAATAAAACCTTTTTTATTTTTATTGAAATTTCTTTGTGTATCCGAAGGTATATTTATTTGTTTTTTTTGGACAGCCATTATAAGTAAATAAAAAATTCTTGTCTTAAAGCAAGAATTTGAACTACTAAAAATTTATTTAGTCCTGGTTCTTGCCAAATGCTTGAATTCTTTGAGGTTTTAACTTACAAATTATTTATTTCAGTATATCAATATAAAAACAAATGTCAAGAAATTAAAAAATATTATTATTCATTTTAATATTTTATGCTAATATTAGCAAAAAAATTATTTTACGATTGATTTAATTCTCCTAATTCCGGATGAGGAAGATTTCTCTGATATTATTTTAAAACTACCTATTTCACCAGAATTTTTTACATGGGGTCCGCCACATAATTCTTTTGAATATTGACCTACTGAATAAACATTTACAATTTCAGGATATTTTTCTTTAAAAAATGCCAAAGCCCCGTCTTTGATTGCATCCAAATATTTCATTTCTTTTTTTGTAACTGGTAGGTTTTGCTTTATTTTTTCATTAACAATGTTTTCGATTTTTTGCTTTTCGTCATCCGTTAATTTTTCTGAATGCTCAAAATCAAATCTAAGTCTTTCGGGATTGATATCAGAGCCCTGCTGTTTTACATTCAAACCTAATACATCCCTTAAAGCCTGGTGCAGTAAATGCGTAGCTGTATGTAGCCTAATAATTTTTTGCCGATCTTCATTTGACCATTCTTTACTGTTTAATCCGTGTCCACCGAATTTATTATTTGTATTATCCCGTGAAAGTTGCTGATGTTTAATAATTAATTTCTTAAATGATTCATCATCAAAAGTAAAGCCTTTACGCTTAAGTCTTTCTGGTGATAAGCCGTAAGTAGAATAAATTACAAAAGCTTCTTGGGCTGTTAATTTTCTTGAAGATGGGCCTTTAAGAGCCAACCTTTTAGTTTGATGCTTTAACTTATTAATTTTACTGACAATTTCATTCACATCAATCTCAAGTACTTTTTTATAAGCGTTTAACTCTTTTTGCAAGCTGGATAAAATATTCTGCTTTTTTTTGATCAGATGCGGATATGTTTTTTTATATGTTTCACAAACACTATCAACTATATTTTCTAAATTAACGTTTGAGTGCAGATATTGATCTAATGCCCTTCTAAAAATTTTTCTTAAGACATAACCCTGTTCCTTATTACTGAAATATACATTATCTGCCAATAAAAAGACGCTGCCCTTCATATGATCAGCTGCGATTCTGCTTCTGATTACATCCTCATAATCATTAGAATTACCGAAGCTTTTATCAATTATTATTGTATTTACTAAATCATTAAATAGATCAGTGGCAAAAATATTATCCTTTTTTTGCAATATCATGGCCAGTCTTTCAAGTCCAAGGCCTGTATCAATGTTATTTTTTGGTAGCTTATTAAGTGTTCCCTTGGAATTAATGTGATATTGCATAAATACTAGGTTCCAAAGTTCAATAAACCTCCCGCATTGACAATTTGGCTTACATAAATTTCCCTTTTGGCATGGTTGGCCGGTCAAATCATAATGGATTTCTGAGCTGGGTCCGCAAGGACCGGTCTTGCCTGGTGGGCCCCACCAATTTTCTTTTTTTCCAAAACCGATAATTTTTTCTCCATCGATATATTTTTGCCATACTTCAAAGGTCTCAATATCTTTTTTTAATCCTTTTTCGCCTTTAAAGTATGTAGTCCAAAGAAATTTTTTATTAATTTTTAATTTTTTAATTAAAAAGTTCCAGGCCAATTTAATGGCTTCATCTTTAAAATATTGTCCAAAAGAAAAATTACCCAGCATTTCAAAAAAAGTATTGTGTATTTTATCACCAACTTCCTCAATATCAGAAGTTCTGAAGCATCTTTGGACTGATGCTATAGATGTACTCTGCAATTCCTTCTCGGGATTTAATATGCCCATAAAAAAAGGCTTGAATTGCTGCATTCCTGCAATAGTTAGTAAAACTGATGGGTCATCTTGAGGCCAAAGCGAAGATGATTCAAACACCTTGTGCTTGTTTTTTTTGAAATAATTTATAAATTGTTCCCTTATTTTATTTGAATTCATTGTGTTATTATATCAAATTATAAAAATATTAAAAAGTGTCATAAAATAAACTACTCTATCACTCCTCCACCCAATAATACGTCTTTATTATAGAAAACAATAAATTGCCCGGGAGTTACTGCCTTTACGCCCTTATTGAATTCAACAAGGTAGCCTTTTTTAGCTTTTTTAATAATGCAATTATTTAATTTCTGCCTATAGCGTATTCTAGCCCTGCATGTTAATGGTAATTTATTAATTCTTCCTGAAATCCAGGAGATCTTTTTTATATTTATTTTTTTACAATATAATAATTTATTCATTCTGCCTTTTGCAACAATTAAAATATTCTTATTATAGTCTTTATCAGCTACATAATAAGGCGCTCCTCCACCGATACCCAATCCGTGTCTTTGGCCAATGGTATAAAAAGCAAGACCATCATGGTGGCCGATAACTCTTTTTGAACTATCCATAATCAACCCCTGTTTTCCTTTTATGAATTGACGAATAAAATCTTTAAATTTTATCTTTCCAATAAAGCAAATTCCCTGGCTATCTTTTTTATTATAAACAGATAATTGTGCTTTTTCTGCGATTTTTCTTACCTGCGCTTTTGTATAAATTCCTACTGGAAATAATGAACATTTAAGTTGTTTTTGATTAAGCAGAGCAAGAAAATAAGACTGGTCTTTATTCTTATCCTTTGATATATATAAATTATATATTCCCTGCTTGTTAATTTTATTTACAACATAATGCCCAGTGGCGATATAATCAGCGCCTAACCCCCGAGCTTTATTTAAAAATACTTTAAATTTAATTTCACTATTACATAACATATCAGGATTGGGTGTAATTCCTCTTTTATATCCGGATATTAAGTAATGGACAACTTTTTTTCTGTATTCTTCTTCAAATATCTCAATCCTTGTTGGAATTTTTAATACTTTGCATACCTGCTTGAAATCTTTTATATCTTTCTTCCATGGGCAATAATTAGATAATGGATCAGACCAATTTCTCATAAATACACCTGTTACCTGATAACCTTGTTTTTTTAGTAAATAAGCAGCTACAGAGGAATCGACCCCTCCTGACATAGCTACAAATACTTTTTTCATATTTTGAACCATGACTTGATTATAGGCAATAACCTTTTTTATGACAAATAAAAATAGTCAGAATAACTGACTAATGAAAAAATTATGATATTATGTCCAAATTATAGATTATCTACTACTTCCTTAATATTGCTCATAAGTTTTGAATTAAATTCAGCTTCAGTTATATGGCTTGCAGCATACATCGCATTTTGAGGTTTATGTTTTCTTTTTCCTTGGTATTTCTTCGGATAATTTCTTTCTATACTACCATTAGGAAATATATAAATATAATATCTTTTCAAAACTTCAATTAAGGTACTTTCTGGTTCGGTAAATTTTTCTCTTATTTTGCTTTGGAGTAATTTAATGCTGGTATCATATAGTGCATCTCTATCTAATAAAACAACATACGGAATATTAAAAACATCTAATAAATCAGTGTATATATCAATGTTGCTTTTCCCGTATGTCTGGATTACTTTTATATTATTTTCACCTTTATAAAATCTATCAATCAAACTTCGCATCAAAATATGGTCGGAGGGACCTTCAACTAATAAGACTTTGTCTGCAAAAAACATTTCACAATTGTCAGAGTTAAGCTCTTGTTTTAAGCGTGCATAATTAATTCTATGTCCAGTGAGTCTTGGAGAATATACTATTGTTGAGTTATCTTCCTTGGTAACCCTGAATAATCTATGCAGATTCTGTGTATGAATAAAAATTGGTGAATGTGTAGTAATAAAAACTTGATTGTAAGTGTTTTCAGTTTCTAGGATTTTAAGCAACTTTTTTTGCAAAGCAGGATGTAAATGAATTTCAGGCTCTTCTAATAGTAATATTGTATATTGGGGATGATAGAGGTACAACAAGATTATAAACACTTGCTGGAATCCATCACCTAACTTTTCAAACGAAACATTAATTTTGCCCATAGCATCTCTGTTTTGATCAGATTTATTGAGTTTAATTTTTGGTATATATCTTCCTAGTGTTTTATAAAAGTTATTAAATATTTCAGGAAAATTAGTTTTAAAATTTTGATAATCTTTATAGAATTTTTTCATGTTAATTTTTTTTGAAGCGCATAACCTTATAATATGCTTATTCAGTATATCCGCAGCCTTACCTTTCAACACATTTTTCCCATCAAGTTTTAAGATTTGTTTATTTAATTTTTGCTGGATAGCTAGTATTTTTCCATATTTACTTTTTACTTCAAAAGATATTTTAATATCCGCTGCTTTATCGATAATTTTGTTATTTTGGCTATTATACAACTGTTCAATAGCATTTAATATATTAGTTTTGCCAACATTATTAGAACCAATAAAAATATGAATCTTTCCAAGCCTAGTCAAGTTAAAAGTTTTTTTAATACTTTTGTATTTATTGATTGTTATTTCAGAAATTTTCATGATGTATTTAAGTGTTTTTTAAAGACTTTTAGTGCTTTTATCTGTATGTTTGTAGGATGTACTAATGATCTCTTTTTTTTAATTTCATTTATAGCCTCCATAACTCCCATTTTTTTATTTAATATATAATAAGCTGCCACTAAGATTGGCGCACGTCCATGACCGGCATTACAATGCACATAACACTTCATATTACTTTTTACTAAATCCTCTATAAAATGGGAACCAATGATTAGTTGAGCTTGTGAAGGTGACGTAAAATCAATCGTAGGTAACCATAGAAATGCAGTTACTCCAGAAGGTCTGTCCATTTTCTCTTCCTGCAGATCAATATCGGCCATTATACCCATTTCAATGAGCTTATTGAAATGAACGCGGCAACAAATCGTAGTACCGATATAAATATATTTATCTACTTGACTATATTCAAGATGCTTTATTTTATGACTTTTACTGCCAATATTTTTTTTCATTACTCTGGGATAGCAATTTCGATAGAACCTGTGCCAATTTCTAATTTAAAATCAATTAGATTCTGAGCTTTTTCATAATTATCAGAAATAAAATCATCATCTTTGTTAATTTTTTTACCATTGATAGAAATAGAACCTGTGCCAACAGATGGGATTATTTTAAATCCAATCTTTTTTGGAATGGTAATTATTAATTTACCGGTACCTCCATCAATCTCTGCTTGCATTTTTTTCAGTGAATATTCACCATCAAAGTTTAGGGTAACGGTACCTGTACCAAATTCACCAAGTATTTCATCAGTATTGGCGCTTCCCAAGCCATTAAAATTTAGTTTTCCAGTACCAACGTCAAATTTTATCATAGAAACCGATTCATTTGTTCCTGCTAAATTTACAGTAATATTTCCAGTTCCAATATGCGTATCTAGTTTGGAATAATTTTGATTATTTAAATCAATAATTGCCGTACCAGTTCCAATATTTAGATCAAAATCAGTTATAATATCTGACTGGCCAAGCTTTAAATTATAGTCAGCCTTTAAATCCGTATAACCAAATAAATTAAATGATCTATCTTCGATGGTAGTAAACTGTAGATTTAGAATATTATCTTCATATGATTGATTAAGGATTGGTTCCAAATTACTATAGTTATATGCTGATTCGGACCAGAATATATTTTTATCATCATCATTGTTGGATAATGTGTATGTTCCTATTCCCAAGTCAACTGACAGGTTTATTTTTTTTGCATCAGGATAATCATTTTGTTCAATATTAATTTGTTTAGTCTTTACATCAATTTTATCAAAACTAAAATCGAACCTAAAATCTCCAAAATTGATTCCAATATCTTTTCCCCAATCTGTTGTTGAAAGAGTATAAATGAGACCACCAGCAATGGCGATTATCAACACAGCTATAACCCATCCGCCCACTGTATCACGACCTATAAGTAAAATTAATCCAATAATGATAATAATACTGGGCCATAGTATGTTCCAGTTAAAATCAATTCCTAAATTGCTTAGGAGTAATATTACACCCAATAATATTAAAATTACCGGCCCAACATGCGATCTTTTTTTAGGATAATGATGGATATGTTTCTCTGTTGCCATTTCATCTTTTAGCAATATAGGTTCTTTTTTATTGTTTTCATTTTGCGAATTAGATTCTATCATATTTTATAAATTTATTTTAAATTAGATTCTTTACTCTTATATAATGCGTATATACCAATTAAAATAATTACAATAGGCAACCAAATTTTTCCTATCCAGTCTATTCCTAAATTTCCGAGTAACCAAAATATACCTATAAGGATGATTAATAAGGGACCTTTTTTTATTTCAAAACTATCTTTTTTTTCTGGATTATTGCTAGTTTTATTGCTTATATTTTTTTCATTCATAATTTTAAATTATTTTTCATTATTATCAAGATGATCTTTTTTATAGTTTTTAAATAATAACCATATTCCTAAAATGATTATTAAAATTGGCCACCAGCTTCCGTTAAAAACTGTGATCAATAGAATAAAGATTGAAATTGCCAGCAATATCCAGGCAGGCACCAGAAAAATCGGTTCCTTTTTTTGAGGTAAAAAATATGCAGCAAAAAAGCCTAAAGAAACTCCTATTATAAAGACGAATGATGTTTGACCTGCAAATTCATAATCTGTCACCTGATTAAAGAAAAAATACAAGCTATAAACAACTAATATCGTGCCTGGTATCAATACACCTCCTGATTTATCTTTTTTAGACAAGAATAAAATCCAAAAAAATAAACCAGGAATTAATATGGCAATAGGCCAAATATTTCCAAAATTAATATTTATACCAAATTGACTCAATAATAGTAGAACTCCAAATAAAATTATACATGATCCCCCAAATAATCTAGCTTTTGACATAGTTCATACTAATTTATTTATTTTAAGATTAATAATATTATATCATAAAACTAAAAAACTACAATAAATATTGACGTTTAATAATATTTATTACATCCTAACTATTTGTCCGGGCTTAATTGGATTAGATTTGTTAATATGTGGATTTCTTGGAAATTGCGGTTGTGGACTACTATTATCCTTTGACTGGTTATTATTGTCTCTTCTTTTCCTATGGAAAGTTTCTGGTCTTCTTTGTAAAGCTTCTTGTAATGAGATCCCCTCCTGACTTTCATTCAATGGAACTGATTCTAGCTTATTAAAAGCAATCCTATTATTTTTTTTGAGATTACTTGGAATATTAAAATTTTTATCTTCATTTCTTCTAAAATTGTTTTGGATTCTTTTTCTGGGTTTTTCGTCTGATTCATTAAAATGTATTTCATTAACTCCAGTCCAACGAATAATTTTATCCTCAACAACTTTCCTTGGTTTGCTATATCTCTCCCTTGATACATTGATCACTTTGCCTTTGTTATTAGTAATCCCCTCAAGCGGCGGCAGCGTTATCGCTGAAAAAGGCTCTGAGGCAACTCCGTCTATCATCAGTTTTAAATAAACATTATATTTAGTAAGATTCAATAAATCATCTTCATCAAAAATTGGTAAAAATTCCTTAGCTAGGAATTCTGCATCAGCCGCTCCGATTCTAAAGCACATTATTGTTCCAACGTTGCCAAAAACAGCTGCCCTGACTGTTTCATCCAATTGTTCTATATATTGATGCGCAATAATCAGATTTAATCTGTACTTCCTGGCTTCCGACAGAATACTAGCAAAACTTTCTGTAGCAAAATTTTGGAACTCATCTACATATAGATAAAAATCCTCACGATCTTCTTCAAGAATATCAACCCTACTCATGGCTGCTAACTGAATACGCGTAATCATCATAGCTCCCAAAAGAGCTGAATTATCTTCACCAATCCTGCCTTTAGCTAAGTTAAAAAGTAAAATCTTTTTTCTATCCATTAGATCCCTTAAATCAATAGTGCTTTTGGGCTGGCCTACGATATTTCTGATTATTGAACTAGATAAAAATTGGCCAACTTTATTTTGAATCGGAGCAATGGCTTCATTACGAAACCTTTCATTATAAAGTGCATATTCGTCTTGCCAGAATGATTTCACGACAGGATCAGTTACCTTGGTCAGGACTTTTTGTCGAAATTTTTTGTCAACTAAAATTTTTGAAATTCCCATCATTGTAGAACCGGGATATTCTAACAAGGCAAGAATTGAATTATTAAGAATGTATTCCATTCTAGCGCTCCAAACGCCTTCCCAAATTTTTGTAAATACACCCATCAGACCGGAGGCTACAAGGTGTCTTTGAGTAGCATCAACACTTTCCAATACATTAAAACCTAAAGGAAAGTCAGTATCTGCAGGATTAAAATATACAACATCATTAATTCTATAAGAAGGTATATAATCTAAAACCTTATCAACTAAATCACCATGCGGATCCACTAAAGCTAAGCCATTGCCTGAACGGATATCGGCAATTACCATATTTTCAAGTACGGTAGTTTTACCCATACCTGTTTTTCCAATCAAATACATATGGCGTCTTCTGTCATCAAGTTTAATACCAAATTTCGCTTCCTGATTGCGGAAATTTGTTCTGGCAAAGGCAGTTACATTTTTATCATCTACGTTAGTCATATAATAAAAATTATCCTGTTGGTAAATTAGGCGGAGCTGCTCCCTTTTGAGTTATTGCTTTGTGTCTTGCAGGTATTGGTACAGATGATTCCAGGGGCAGTTCAGAAGGAGGTTGCGACTTCTTGGCGTCGACCATTTGTATAGAAGGTGCTTTTACATCCATAGTCGGAAAATGCCAAAGAGTGGCAAGTTCCTCGGTATTCAAGATAAATCCCTTCCTTCCTCTTTTCATACTGCGATATCGGAATGCCCATAGTATGCGGCGTTTTCTTGCTAATAATCTATATTTTTTGAACATGTAATATACTTTAGTTCTAGTTTTTTTGTTCTCTCTAATTCCATTAAAATTCATAGTGGAAAATTGCTGAAATGCCCCATGTATAGCTGAAATGCCCTTACCCTTGTTAAAAGCATCTTTTTTAGAAGCATAAATCATTCTAATCTTTGATTTATATCCAAGCTTTGACATTTTCATACCAATGGCCTCAATGATGTCTTTTTCATCAGGCGATAAATGCTGCATCATGCTTGGCCATTCACGTTCAGTTTTTTGCTTCTCAGAACCCATTTCGGATGAAGGTACAATTGAAGCTGTAAATGACTCAACTATTCCCCTACTAATTTCTCTGGGGAAATAAGATAAATCTCCTCCCTTTTTCTTATCACCTTTTTTTCCGATTAATTTATTGATAAGCTTAATGCCATTTTCACGCCATTTTCCGCTAACCGGGGCAATTACTAATTGTAGCCATAACTGTTCGCCGGGACCCATGCGACTTAGAATTTCCAGTAGCGAAGCCATGGGGTCTAATAATTTTTGTGAAAGACTATGTTCAAAAGACGGATAAGTTTTAATCGGATAAAGTTCATCCTTAACTAATCTGTATTCAGTGCCATAAAAATCCCATTCTTCATGAGGATATTCTAAAGGCTTTGGTATACCATCAACGTAATCCTCAACTTCAGTAATTTCTGCTTCTGGATATTGCGCATAAATAGCAGCTTCAATTAAATCCCTGAATTTAACGGGCGTTCTAATTAAAAATTGAATATATCCTTCAATGCTTACAATTTCCAGGCTGATGCCCGGCTGGTTATATCCGTTAATGTATCTCTGCACTAGTGTTCCTGTCTTTTTTATGCCATAAATATGAGAAAAAATATGTTCAACAGCTTTAGGTGTTTGCTCATTATCCTTTGGGATGTCTATGGCTAGTACTATAAATTCTAATTTTTCATCATATTTATTTCTAATATATTCAACCCAGCCTGTCCAAAACCCCCAAATAAACACAGGAATGAATAAAATCCATCCACCGCTAACAATAATATAAAACATAGCGCTAAACGGATTGTTAGCACTTGGTAAATTTGATATAAAACTATTTGGATCAAAAATTATGAAATCCATAGTAATTGTACTATGAACAATAAAGAACTATATTTGTTCAGTTAATTGATAAGTACCATCAGTCAGCTTTTTAAACTTAGTTTTTTCTGTTAAAGCTAAATGAATTGTGTTCTTTTTTACGATTCGCTGTTGCAAAACTTGGTTAACGAGTTCATCACGGCTCATTGGCCTATTTTCTTTCTTTAAAATATCTATCAATACGTTCGATACAACTCCAGGTTTATAGCCCCACTCCTTCAGCGCATAGATACCGCGGCCAACCAATATGTATTTATCATTTAATATTAATTCATTATGTACAGTAGGCGGATAAGACTTGCGATTATCGAATTTTGCTTCGTTAATTTTTTGTGCAATTTCAGTAAAATGAAGCGGTTCTTTATGTCTTTTTAAAATTAAATAGATTTTATCATTCATTCTTTTAGGGACAATACTTCCCCATTCAGTCAAACCATACTCATCAAAAGGATTTTTTGAGATTCCTGGGCTGATTTCAAGATAAGAAATTATTATATCTTCGGATATTTGTGATTGATTCTTTGTAAATAATTCAGTTCCTTTAAATAAATCAATGATTTCATTTATTGTAAGTGGCTGGTTTTTTTCACTAATTATTTTTATCAGTTCAGTGATGCTATCTCTTAAAAGTCTAATTGGGGCATGCATTATTTGCCAGGACTGTCTAAAATCATTTGAAGGACGTAATTCTTTAAATTTATGATTTAGTAATTCTGAAATAATAAATAATATATTTTGTCTATTTATTTTATTATCGCCGATAGCCTGTAAAAGGGTTTTTAACAAAGAATCTTCTGACATTATGCCTCCGTGTTGTTCCAAAACTGAAAAAATTGTGCTTTCAATGGGGCTGATAATATTATAAAAATTCTTATGCTTCTTGATTTTATGTATGGCCGTATTTTCAATTTGTCTAATTCTCTCTCTGGTTACTTTATATGAAGTCCCAATATTTTCTAAAGTTTCTTTATCCTTACCAAGCAATCCATAACGTCTACGCAAAACATCTTCCTCACGGGAAGATAGGGTTTTAAACAATGCAGTTACGACTTCTGAAGGATTAAATTGCTCTATTTCAGTCGTTTTTTTACTGGTAATAATTTTATCTAATATTGAATTTGATTGGTTAAACTGGTTATCCATATTAATATTATGAATTAAGATATGTTTAGTATAGCATACTTTATTAAATAAGTCAAGAGTATTT
>Ga0180007_10001598_pt1 | contig 29783 bp, 33 predicted proteins | sample MM_PC_MetaG_FD_121122 | JGI IMG/M metagenome (GOLD analysis project Ga0180007, IMG submission 121122) | Groundwater microbial communities from the Aspo Hard Rock Laboratory (HRL) deep subsurface site, Sweden - MM_PC_MetaG | ecosystem: Environmental > Aquatic > Deep subsurface > Groundwater... | reverse complement strand
ACGTTTCAGTTTGGTCAAGGTCAAGGCGGGTAAAAATTTTAACCGCAGGAATACATGTAGTATTTCGAGGATTAAAATTTTTACCCAACGCAGAGATCGGCCAAAATGGGACGTTTTGAAACTAGCTCTATTCTTTCTTATTGACTCTCCGGCAGACCGGCAGCCAAAGAAACATTTTTTGCACCTGCCATACGGCATCCGTCCATAACCGTAATAGCTGTTCCTGTAGTACTGGCTTTGTCCGCAACAACAATAATAGCACCATCAGGATTCTCGGCAAGATTGCGTTCAACATTAGCACGCACTGCGCGGATATCAATTTCACGATGATCTATAAAAATACGGTTTTGCTGATCCACTGCAATAAGAATGGTTGCTTTGGATTGGCTGACTGCTGTAGAGGCAGTGGGCCGGTTCACATCGATTCCCGTCTCTTTTACAAAAGAAGTTGTCACCAGAAAAAAGATCAACAGGATAAAAACCATGTCTATAAGCGGCGCCATGTTCAATTCCGTTACACCGCGCTTACTTCGTCTTGCTGCTGTGATATTTAGCATAATATTTTTCCCTTAAACAAAATCAACTATCAAATCTTATAAATGCCGTTTTAAATAAAACCCTACTGCTTCAATTCGTTGTTTTAATATCTGCGCTCGTCGGTCCAGAAAACCTTTCATATACAAACCTGGTATCGCCACCAAAAGACCGGTTTGAGTAGTAATCAAAGCTTCTGAAATACCTCCTGCCATAGCTTTTGCATTACCTGTTCCAAATACTGCCAGCACATCAAATGTTGCAATCATGCCGGTTACAGTACCCAGCAAACCCAAAAGTGGCGCTATAGCTGCAAGTACGCCGATTAACGCCAAATAACCAGTAAGGCGGCGGCTGAGCTTCTGTATAATTTCATCAAGAATATGAAGATCCAACTCCTTGTTCCCGTGACGCCTGCTCACAAATTCCGCCACAAGCAGTGAAACCACCCCACGATATTGTGCAGGGTCCGGCATACGACCTTCGTTAGTATGACTCCATGCAGTTTTTGAATCCATATTCTTGTGATACAGGCGTCTGAAAAACATGGCACGGTCGATAATAAGCAACCACATAACGATACTGACCGCAAAAAGCGGTACCATAACAACTCCCCCTGCTTTGATATAATCATCCATGCCGTAATAAATATACCGGATCGCATTAACCATCAGTTCCCCCGGTTTTTATGAATAATATTTATCAGCGCCACAGCTTTTTCTTCCATCTGACCGACCATGTTATCCACAGCACGGCTGAGTAATGTATGTGCAAACATAATAGGAATAGCCACAGATAAACCAAGCATTGTGGTTACCAAAGCCACCGAAATGCCGCCGGACATCATACGTGGATCACCTGTGCCGTACTGAGTAATTATATGGAAGGTATCGATCATACCGGTTACCGTACCCAATAAACCCAAAAGTGGAGCAATCGCAGCCAGCATACCAAGGGTGGATAAAAAGCGCTCCAAAGGAGGAATCTCCGTCAGGATGGACTCATGCACTGCATTTTCCATATCTTCGCGAGGCATGTTGCGACAGTTCAAAGCGGCTTTCAATACCCTGATAACAGATTTTCCAGGATAAGATGCACAGATTTCTTGACTCCCTTCCCAATTCTGCTCATTGACCATGGTTTCAATCTTTCCGATAACGCTGCTGTCATTAATGCGTTTTCGGTTCAAAAATACGATACGTTCAACTACAATTATAACACCTATAAACAGGATCGTGAGAATCGGCCAAACCAGGGCCCCCCCCTTGGGAATCTGTTGCCACAGACTTAACTCATGGGTTAACTGCCGAAGGGCGGCACCCCTTGAAACATCTATGGGTACTGCTTCAGACCTGCCTTCCATGTAACGGACTAACTGTTTTTGAAGGCGTCCTGAAGGCAGCTTTGAAAGAGCATAGAGTTTTTTCCCTGCTTCGGAATAATTCAAAAAGCCTGTTTCACCGCCGGATCTATATGCTGCGGTGAAACATCCCAAACTAAGAATATCTGCATGAGTTTCTTTACCTGCACGGTCAACGATAATACCTTTTTTAATACTTACTTCTCCTGATGTTTTTACTTGCCCGAAAAGCATTTCGGCCATACTGCGAATCTCTTCCATCCCCGGAAATTTTGACTGAGCTGTTACAGCCTGCAGAAAATCAGAATTATTTTTACTTATTGCGCTCTGAAGGTTTTCATTCACCAGTGCAGATATGTCTTTTGCGTTAATCCGGATTACCCCCACAAGCTCACGAACCATACTGTCAGAGTCGGCCAGTTCCAGGATTAATATTTTCTCTTTTTCCAAAAGGTTACGCTCCTGAGTATTAAGCACTTCATTTTCTTTTTCTATTTGACGGTTTTTCGCTCTTAATTCTGCAACGGCTTTTTCCATGGCAGACCTGTCGCTGGCAATATGCTCCAGATTTTTTGTCGCTTCCTGCCTGGCAGACTCAAGCTCGGTAGCCGCTTTTTGAATCAGCACCTCTTTTGTTTTTTGTGCCTGTACCTGAATTGCACGCATATCCTGAGCATAAACCGAAAAAACCAATATCGCAGATATAATGAATCCGGTTAATACCGGGTAAAGCAGATATTTCATTTTACAGTTATCCTTCCTATAGGCAGATTCAACATTTCAACCGGCCGTCTTTTAGCTCCGATATCAATGGCGTTTTGAATTGTGTAGTTATAAGATTCCGGCAGGGGTTCCCATGCAGATAAAGCAACATTGTAAAACCCGGATTCCTTTCCATCAAGACTCTGGTAAAACAGAGCAATCCGGCCAAGCCTGAAGATATTGACTAGTATTTTGCTGCCGTCCGTTTCTATTGTTTCCTGATAAACTTCGATAGTCCGCCCATATTCAGCCTCCACCATCAGAGCTTCCATAATTTTACGGAATTTTTCGCTTACCGCCACATCAGGTTCCAATAGCATTTGGTCTAATCTGTTGAGACGTTTACAACGCTCATCACTTAAAAACGGCATGTCATCTTCAATCATTTGATGCATGCTGATAACCAATTCATTTAGAAATGGCTTGATCTGAACGGATATTTTTTTAATATCTTTTAGCTGCGTTTCTTTTTCTGCAACACGGAGTTTTGCGGCGGAAACGCTTTTCTTAAGATTTTCTCTTTGCATCTTCAATTGCTCATTGGCCAGTTGCAGTTGCTCATAATCATCTAAGAGTCTTTGACTTTGTTCCTGCCAGCTTGTTTGGGCCTTTTGTGTTTCACGGCGTATGTCAATTGCCTTCCGAACAGGCTTTTCAATCTGATCATAAACATCATTGCCGGCATATACTATTTGAAGCGGTATAATTACGGCAATGGCAATTAACATTCTTATAACATTAACAATTTTTATCAATCTGCCTCCTTATTAAAACAACAAAAAAAGCCACGAAGGCTTAAGGGCGATATTCGCCCTTAAGCCTTCGTGGCTTTTTTATTACTACAAGTCTTTTATGTTAAATTCTACCGGTATTTTCAGTCAACTAGTTCTTCAAACAAAATCTTGTGTTCCACAAGCTTCATTCCTTTAATCTTGCCCCTCACCATTGTTTGATCGCCAAAAATACCTACCAACCGCCATGTCTCATCGTCTTCCGGTTCAATAATATCTACTGATTCCATTAGAAGTTGCTCTTGACCATCTTTAACCAGATATGCATTAGCCTCACACATCTTTTATCACCTCCTTGATTTTCTCCACCGCCACCTGCACAAGATGCGGCAATGGTTCCATAGATATTCCGATAATATTTGTGTTTTCCTGTGAAATAGGCAGTAATATTTTTACAGCCTTGCTTGATGTAACTGCCTCTGCAATTTTAGGCGTTACTTCGCCAAGCATGGCATTTGCCCATGTGATACCAACAGATCCTACTATACAATCGGCATCAATTAACATCCGGCAAATAGCATTTTCTCCGCTTGCCCCCTTATTTGCACCAGCTTTAAGCATTTGTGCCGTTGCAATTGCGTTTGTTCCCAAAGCTATTAACTCTACATTTTCAGCAAATGCATGCTTAAGGTATTTTATCAAAGTAGCGCCGATACCGCCGCCCTGACCGTCAACAATGCAAACCCGTTCAGGCATATATACTCACTTTTTATTTATAACTTTATTTAAATAACAATGTTTGTATGTTCCAAAAAAAAAAGCCAAGAATGCTCAACCTGTTTTTTCTATGGTTAAAACCTTCTTGGCTTTATATTTCTATATTGAAGTACTAAATTTTTAACTACTATTTTAATAACATCGCAATTTCGTATTGCGTATTCGATGCTTCTTATTAAAATACTATCATATGTCTGTCAACATTTATTTGCCGTAAGATTTTTGCTTTCACGTTGTAGCTGTTTGTAAAGGGGATCGTTAAAAACAACAGCTTCCGGATCTATTAACCACCGGAATTCACACCCCATGCGGCCACCTGGTCCAATTCTTTTTGATTCCTCGCTATTTCGTGTGGGTGACTCTCACCCTTGGATGCAATTCAATAAACATAGGGTCACAACAAAACCTTATCTGACAGGATTTACATGATTAACAGTAGATTTGTCAGACCGCTCTGGAAGAGCGGCCTAAAACACGCAGCCGCTTCGCGGAAAGACTTTCCTGCTGTACTCGCAGTCCGGAGGCTTCAATTTCGATGACTATCGCTTTTCGATAGACGCTTTCCAAAAATCCAAATCCCAAGTAGTTATAGACTTGGTAAGCGCAGCCGATTACTTTGTGGGTTACGTCTTCTTTCTCCACCGGGTTACCCTCCTCGCCACAGGCGATGGTTTATTGCCTGACCGGCTTACGGCCGGTCGGCAACATCCTGACCATCCTGTTAATCCTGTCTAAAAACCTTGGTTAATATATGCGTTGCGTCAATAATACTTGCGGCAACTGTTTACCCACACAAAACAGCGAAGAGCCATTTTTTTCAAAAGCATCAGATTGCTGCATGAAAAGGCCCCTTTTATTACAACGTCTATGTACTATAGAAATATTTATCTAAAATACTACCTGTCTCCTCTTTTGTCCATTTTTCAATTTGGTTTTAGAATAATTTATTTTTAATCTTTCCAGAGTTTCTTACAATGGTAAAGCTATCCAAAACTTTACAATAACTTGTTATGTGCATGAAAACCTTTGAATTATTGGAATTTTGAAAAAGCAACTATAATTAGTTGCAATATGACAATAAATCCCTTATCCTAAGATGAAAAAGGGAGAGAATGAGCAAAAAAGAAAAATTAATAGCTAAACTGCTGCAATGTCCAAATAATTTTACATGGAATGAGTTAACCAGTTTATTAAAATCATTTGATTACAAAGAGGCTAAAACAGGAAAGTCCGGAGGCTCAAGAAGAAGATTCATACATGATAACGCAGCAACAATAAGTTTGCATAAACCACATCCTCAAAACACTTTAAAACAGTATGCAATTGATCAAATCATTGAAGTATTGGAACAGGAGGATATGATATGAAAGATATGATGAGTTATAAAGGATACATTGGTTCAGTGCACTACAGCGATGAAGACCAATTATTTTTTGGAAAGCTCGAATACATTAAAAGCTTAGTAAATTACGAAGGAACCGATGTAAAAAGCCTTAAACATTCCTTCGAGGAAGCGGTTGAAGACTATCTGGAACTTTGCACGCAAGAAGAGCTTGAGCCTGAACAACCTTTCAAAGGTAGTTTTAATGTTCGTGCGGGAAGTGAGCTGCATCGGAGAGCTGCTTTATATGCAAAAGAAAAAGGGTTAAATTTAAATAAAGTGGTTACAGAAGCTCTGGAACAGTATCTATCTACCATGTAATGACTTCAATCGGGTAGCCGGGGGTATTTAACCCCCAGCCCCCACACCACCTGGCATGCCTTTGGTTGAAAAATTAAAACCGTTCCTATGGGAAGTAAGGTCCAAGATTCCGGATGGAATCGCCAGAGTTTTATTCACTGTTGACGGGAATATGATGACCCTATTACACGGGTTTATTAAAGAATCGCAGAAAATTCCTAAGAATGAATTAGAAACAGCTCTTTCCCGGTTGAAAGAATATCAGGAGGATTAAGGATGAAAGACAAACATATTGGAAGTAGTTTTGATGATTCCCTTCAAGAGGAAGGCCTACTGGCAGAAGCCGAAGCAGCGGCTCTAAAACGCATACTTGCTTATCAGATTAAACAGGAAATGGAATTACGTAACATTTCAAAAACAGCTTTGGCTAAAATGATGAAAACAAGTCGATCTTCAGTTGATAGGCTGCTGGATCCTAAAAATTCTTCAATAACACTTCTAACTCAAGAAAACGTCCAATAAACAGAAGACCCATGAACTTTTCTTTTTCTGTTGTTTCCCGAATGTCTCAGACCGGTTTCATAGTCCCAGCCTTTGACGGGTTTAATTTGTCCGATGAGGTTTTGCCATGCCTGGATATATTGGGAAGGAATGATGCCGGCAGGCGCACCCGGTGGCTGATTGAGGCCGTAATAAGCCCGGAGTACGGCGCGCCCGGCAAACGATTTTAAACAATAACTGCCATCCCAGCGATACATGTCCGCCAGAGTAGGGGACTTAAACACCCGCCCTGCAAAGACAAACGTCTGCCAGTTATCAGGCAGGTCATAGGTCAGACTGGCCCGCGGGGAGTATTGGCTATCAGAAAGCTTTACAACGGTTTCGGGTTCTTCACCGTAACTTTTGGCATTGTTTTTAAAGTAGTCATAGCGCAGCCCGACAGTTATGTTGAGTCTTGGAAGCATCTGCCATGAATCCTCAAGGAAAGCGCCTGCCAAATCCTGCTCCCATTCCACTTTACTTGCGTTTTGCATATAATAATCCCAATGAGCGCAGGCATCTCCATAAGAGTATGTTGTACCCAATTTCAATTTATGGTTACCGAATTGGTGGTGTAGTTTAGCCTTTAAAGCCGGAATTTTAAAATCCAGACTGTAATCCTCATAATCACCCACTGACCGGTCGGCGTTTTTATAGTCTTCGTCACGTTTGTGTCGCAAATACGAAACGCCGATATCCAGCCAACCCGAAGTATAGGCGGCTATTACCGTGTCAGTATCCTGGTTGGTTTTACTGCCGTCATCAAATCCACGAGAATCGCTCCAGACATTCCAGGTCACCCGGTCATCCAATGTCAAGCCTTCTTCGCGTCATATAGTAAATGCGGTCAGTCTCAGTGCGCCCACCTGGCCAATATCCACGCCTACCGATCCGCTGGCATTCCTTTGTTCAATGTCGTTGTTATTGAGATATTCGTCTCTACTGCGATGAGCGCCGCCCAATGTCCAGTCTATTTTGCCCGCCGATCCGGCGGTGGTCGCATTGGCCTTAGAATCGTTGAACGTACCGTAATTCAACGTAACTTTGCTCTGTGATTTTTCTTTCCCGTTTTTAGTAATGATGTTGATAGTCCCGGCCAGAGTATTGCCGTATTCCGCCGAACCGACGCCACGAACGACCTCAATACGCTCAATATTTTCCAATGGTATAGCCTCCCAGGCCACCGAACGGGCGTAGTATTTTCCCAATTGCCCCAACGGCATACCATTTATCAAGATACACATATCCTGGTCGGACATGCCGCGCAGGTATAATTGCTTGCCATAGGAAGAGTCTTGAATGAAAATGGAATTGCTCAACTTCAGCAGATCGGTAAGACCGCTGATCTGGCCGGCGGAAATTTGGTTTTCCGGTATAATAATACCGGTCACGGGCGAACTGTAAACATCTGCATCGGGCGCAGTGGTTCGCACCACTATAGGCGGCAGTTTTTCATCAGCCCGGCAAACCGGATAAGCAAATAAACAACATATTAATAAAACAATAGAGAATAGTACTATCGTACTTTTTCGTATAATAATTCTATCAGTACTGGTTTGGATATATATTCTCAATAAGTTCTTCATACACTGGTAACCTCATTTTTCGATTTCATCAAGATGAAAACCGGTTTTCCAATAGCGCCTGTCATTTAATAGCTCATTGCGAAAGTAACAAAAAAGGCTCTTGGATTGGCAGTTCTGAGAGAACTTGCCGATTCAGTACTGGGATAACGTTTATCAAAGGCATTTTTGATATCCAGGGTAAGGGAATACTGGTTCCACTGGTAGCCAATCTGGGCATTCGCCACCCAGTAATCAATGGTTGTCTTTTGGTTGCCGGTATAATTGGAAGGGTAATCTTCCAGATCGGCTTCCCCTACATAGCGATAGTCAAATCCTGCAAAAAGGCCCTCGGGCGGTTTCCACCTGGCGCCGAAGCTAAACAACCAATCCGGCACCAGGGAAATATCCGTATCAGAGTAGTCGATCCCGTTATTAACATAATCCCTGTATTTCCCTTTTGTGTAAGAAGCATTGCCAAATATGGAAAGATGATCCACAGGAGCATAGTTTACTTCCAGCTCCACCCCTTTGCGTCGGGTTTCCCCCTGATTTTCCTTTGTGCCGGCAGCTGAGTCGGTAACGATTTCGTCTTGCACATCCAGAATAAAACCGGTTAATGTGCTTTCAAAATTTAAAAGCTTCATAAATTTTATTCCGAGTTCGTACTGCTTGTAGGTCTCCTCTGTAAGATCCGGATATGTAAACTTGTCAAAACCTCCCGGAAGTTTGAAGCCTTCCCCGTATGTAGCAAACAATGTGTATCCATCTATTGGTGTGAACTCCAGGCCGGCTTTGGGGCTGATAACTTCAAACGTTCCCATGCTAGTTTCTATGCCCGTCAGGTTGTCGTCCAGATCGCCGTTGATATGGTCATAACGCAGTCCCAGACTGATTCTCCATGCCTGGGAAGGCGAGAATTGATTTTGAAAATATCCGGAAAGCGTATTTATGGTCGAATCGCCGTCCACGGTTATGATCTCCCGTGCAGAAGGGATGCGGCTCGGGTTGGAAGCATTTAAGGTATGGGTAAGCTCCACCTGGCCGTCAACGCCCACAGTAAGATTATTCCCCATTCCGTTAAAATCGGTTGCCCAGACATAACTTGCGCTGCCACCATACATGTCCCTGTCATGATACTCTTCGCGAACATAGGTATCCATATCCCGGTATCGTGTCAGATTCATGGTATATCCATAAAGCAACAGATTGGCAAAGGCGTTATCGGCCACATCATAGGTCCAATTTGTGTTGACCCCGTAGCGATGTCTTTCTCCGCTACCCAATGATTTCGCACTCCAATAATCGTGGGCATCCCATTGTTCGCGGGTCAGGTATTCAGGATGATCCCATTCCGTACTGTGCAGGTTAACTGTCAACCCACCCTTTAATTTTTTATTAAAATCGTAAGTAAATTTGCCGGTGGCGTTGCCTAATTTCCAGTCGGAATGATCGGTTGCCCCCTCGCTGCGTGAAAGTTCCGCACCAATGACCGAGCTGATATTTCCGTCATCATGACCAACCGATGCTGCAAATCGTTGTTTATCAAAATCACCTGCGCCGAACTTGTATAGGGCAAAGTCCCCGCTCCTTTTGGTGATAATGTTCACAACACCGGCTCTGGCGAACTGACCGTAAAGTGCCGAGGCCGGCCCCTTAATAACTTCAATGTAATTGATGTCCTCCGGAATTATGGTATTGAAGTCACCATAGCCGTCGCCGTGTGAGGTCGACTCATTCAAGGGCACACCGTCGACAAAGATGGCAACACCGGTGTTGTGCCCCAAACGAAGACCTCGCATGGTGAATTGACTGGCCACTGCTCCCTGTCCATAATCCTGTATGACCACTCCGGGTACTTTTTGAAGTATATATAGTGTCTTGTCATAGTTTTCCTTTTCTATCTCATCGCTTCCGATAATAGTTGATGACGGAGGCGGCATAGAAACGCTTTCCGCTTTTTCGGATACAATAATATCATCAAGATGTAATACCTTACTGGGTTCACTCCCCCATACCGAAACGGAATAAAACAGAACACAAACAATAATGATTATATTAATTTTTCTGATCACATTCTTCTTACAAAACATATAATTCTCCCTTTATTTCTAGAATTTGCCAACATTTCGAAAGTAATACTTTTCTTTTTGGCAAAATTATTATTCTCAGAAAGGTAGCAAGTTCTTTTAATCGTATATGCTGCCTTCCTGTCACTGTGTTATTGTTTTCAATCAAACAAAATAAAAAAACCAGAAAAGTACTTACCGGATTTCTATCCGGTTTTGCCTTCCTGGCTTGTTTAACGGCTTAATTCTATTTAAAATTAAAGAAGTATTTATCGATTATTTTCTTTTAAGAATCGGAACTTCTGAAAAATCACATAAAAAAAGCCAAGAACATATGGCGGATTTCTATCCGGTCATGCCTTCTTGGCTGTTTCAACTAATGCTTATATTTTACAATTATATTAAGATTATAATTTCTTATTATAGATAATATATTTAATGCAAATACACGTTAACACCAATTTTTGTCAAGTATTTTATTACAACATCCAAATCCCTCCTGTTAAACCTTTTAATTACACAAATTGATGCAGACAAGCATTTGTTGTTGACAGATGATTTAAAACTTTATATCAATCACCCATACCTCTCAGCAAGATAGTAGAAGCTATCTACAATAGTACTATAAACTAATTTTAATCAAAAGCCACGAAGGCTGTTATCCAAAAACGGATAAAATGCCTGAGTGGTTTTTTTTGTGGTATCAGCGGGTAAAGAAGTAAATGATTTACAGCGGGTTGGGGAAAGCGGTAAACACCGGCCAGTGCTTTTAAGCCGCCCTCCCCTGCCACCCTTGGAATAAGGAATGCTTAAAGTATTATTCCCATGGAATTTTCTTTTTGTCAAACCAATCTTTTTTCATTCCGGCTTCATATTTGTACTCGCACAAAATAATTTAAAATAGCGGTTTTTACAAAAATATTCAATGGCTGTTATCTCCGGGCATTCGCAAAAATATGCAAAAACCCGGAAACGGTAAAATCACTTGAAACTTCCCGTTGCCGGCAACAGAAATAACGCTCGCTACAACGGCTTAAATGCGGCTGAATAAAATGATGTAAATAATGTAATTACTATTTCCAACAGAAAAGGAGAAAATTATGAAGTGTATTTTAAAAAATCAATTTATCTTGTTTGTTAATTGTATAATAATTTTAATTCTAACAAGTCATCCGCTTATGGCTCATGACATGTGGCTTGAGGTTAGAGACTATACACCTGAACCTGGTGAAGAAATCAACATTGTAATAGCTTACGATCATCACTTTCCCACCCGCGAATTCATGAATCCAAACGATCTGGAAGAAATTTTTCTCTGCAATAATAAGGGAGATAAAACAGGATTCAATAACTTCTCCGAAGTAGAGTTAAAAACTCAAAAACCATTAAAAACCGCAGGAACATATATAGTTGCAGCTAAAAATAAAGGCGGCTTTTTCTCCAAAACCACGGAAGGATACAAAAAGGGATATACCAAAAAAGACTTAAAGGATGTAATTAGTTGCGGTTATTATGCAAAATATTCAAAAGCCGTAGTAAATGCAGGTAAACCCGGTGGATCGGCTTTTTTAAATCCTATCGGACATGATCTGGAAATTATTCCCATGTCTGATCCGGGGACATTGAAGCAGGGAGAATTTTTGCCAATCAAGGTTTTATTAAAAGGAAATCCTCTTCCATCCAGCCTTGTAACTGCCACATATATAGGATTTTCTACTGATAAAAATACTTTTGCTTACGCCACAAAAACAGACAAAAAGGGCACGGCCAACATCAAAATGCTAAACTCAGGCATCTGGCTGATAACCACATCATACATGGAAGATTATCCTGATGCCAAAATATGTGATGAACAAAAACTATCGGCCTCGTTAACATTTGAGATCAGATAATAATTTATTATTCAGCCGCAAATTTCTGTAAGAAAATATCTTAACAGCATTATTAATATAATTGTCTATAGGAACACCTTTTCCATGAAGGCAATTTGCGGAAAAGGTGTAAATCAAAGAGGAAATTGTTTTTTCTCTTTAATATTTAAAAGGAGAATAACAAATGAAGTACTACAATTATGTGGTGTTGATTTTAAGCATATTACTGTTTGTCACACCTTATACATATTCACAGGAATCATATGAAGAAGAGTTAATTCAACCGGTCGAAGCGAATAAAATAAATAAAGGCAAAAAGCTGTCTGAAGTAATAAAGCTCGAAGATGTCGTTGTGCGCGGTGATGTCAGCCATAAAAATCTTGATGCCACATCTGCAACAATATTGTCTAACGAAGATATTGCAAACAGAGTATATGAAAACCCATTGGAAATCATAAGTCTTGCTCCGGGTATATCCATTAACCAATATAAACAGGGAGGGACTGCCGCATCTTTTCAAATGAGAGGGTTCACGCAATGTTCCCATGGTTCGGATGTAGCGATATATATGGACGGCATTCCTTTAAACGAAGGCGATGGTTATGCAGACACTAATATCGTAAACTCTGAAGAACTGGAAAGAGTTGAAGTAATCAAGGGTCCTGTTTCTCCGCTTTACGGGAATTTTGCATCAGCCGGAGTTGTACATTTTTATACGCAAAAAAAAGTGGACCATCAGCACATCAAATTGCTGCATGGAGACTATAACACTTCAGAAGGAAATTACGTAGGCGGATTATCAACCAATGACGGAAAATGGGATCATGTATATTCATTTCAAACATATCATACGGACGGGTATCAGGATAATTCTGAATGGGACAAGCTCAATGCCGCCACCCGGATTACGCATCACTTAAAAGACGGATTGGATCTTAGGCTTAGCCTCAGAAGTTTCAACTCCGATTGGGATGCACCCGGATGGTTGAATCGGGAAGAGTATGAAAAAGATCCTGAAAAATCTGTAAATGATGCAAACGGAGGAAGTAAAGACAGAGTTTCCGGCAAAATAGATGTAGACTATCGAATTACGAATGAATCAAAAATAATGCTACAGGTCTGGGGATACGACCAAAATTTTAAAAGATACTATGCCGGTCGCGAAGACGGTCTGTCACCCGGCACCAACATTGGAAATTTGCGCGATTTTGACCGTTTTGTCTATGGTTCCGGAATCAGCTATAATTTTATAGGAGAAATCAGTGAAAGGGAATTACGGTTTTCAATAGGAACGGACTATATGGCGGAAGATATAGAACGTAACAGATGGACACTTACTGCCGGTAATGGCAGAGAAAAAGGGGATCAATATATCGACTATCATATTGATTTTAAATCTTTCGGATTTTATACTGACGCAAACTATCAGGTAATCAAACCTCTTAGATTAATCATTGGAGCGCGTTACGACCATTTTACAGGTGAATTGACAGATCATCTATTAAATAACCAAAAGTCTTCCATGAATGATGTTAATATTTTCAGCCCTAAAGGAGGCCTTGAACTAAGCTTTTTTGATGATTGTCTGGAGTTTTTTGGTAATTACAGCCGCGGGTTTGCCATCATGTCAGGTTTTGCCGAACTGGCCCAATATACCCAGGATGACTGGGATCCTCAAATAAGAACTCAATACGAACTGGGTATGAGAACAAGACCTTTTACCTGGTTCAGCGGGCAACTTCTTGTTTTTCGGCTTAACACCGAAGACGATTTCATTCAAGATCCGGTCACTCTTGAATATGCAAATGCCGGTGAAACAACAAGGGACGGAATAGAAATATCACTTGATTTTTTTGCATTTGACTACGGATACCTGCACGGTGATTACTCTTATATTGATGCCGAATATGACTCTTATTCATCCGGTACAGTTTCATACGACGGCAATCAGCTCCCAAGAGTTCCTACCGATATTGCAAACTTAGAAATCGGTTATAATGCACCAAAAGGTTTCGGCGGCTGGCTCAGATATCACTATCAATCTGGGGCAAATCTGGATGAAGCCAATACATTAAAAGGAGAATCATGGGATAAAGTTGATGCAAACCTTTTTTATCGTTTCGGCGATAAAAGGAAATATCAGATTGCACTTAATATCATCAATCTGTTTGATGAAAAATACCCAGCCACCGAAAGTTACTGGAGTGGGAGTACCAGCTATTCCCCAGGAATGCCTTTTAGCGTTTATGCTTCTTTTTGTGTTGATTTTTGAATATGAAAATATTATGGCATTTCCCAAACCGCATCAGCACATAAAAATTCCCCGTTGCTTGCAGCGGGGAATGCAAGTCAATCTGAAATTGGTTAATACCTTATCGGCGATAACTCTCCGGCGCTAAAGGCCGCACCCAATGCCGCAATAATTTGTGGTTTCTCAGGGATAAACAGTAGGCAATCAGGTTTTTTTAAACAGATAGTTAATCTCTTCCTTCACTCTTTCAACACATTGTCTGCCTTCGGCAATTGCTTCTTTTGCACGGTGAAAATCCAATAATCCGATATGAGATAATTTCGGAGTCAGTAATATATCCGGTGGGTCTCCGGCAATACGGCTTCGCGTAATTCTGTCTTGCGCAATATTAATCGAGTTGGCGATTGCATCAATTAAGTTTGGCGCGTTATCAACTTCTTCATCTTTATCTTCATCTACGGTTGATCTGAATTCCCAGTCACTATACTTTTTCACGAAACCGGAAATCTTGCTGAAAACATCCGCCTCTTTATTTTTAACCGGTCTCTTTGTTTTATTAAAATGTTTACCAACAATGTCACTATTCAGATTTACTGCAATTACTACATCCGCACCCAATGCACGACAAACAGAAACAGGCACCGGATTAACCAAACCACCATCTACAAGCCACTGATCATCTTTATTTATTGCCGGAAACAGACCAGGCAGCGAAATAGATGCCCACACCGCATCCAGAATCGAACCATTGGTAATCCAAACTTCTCTGCCAGTTGCTATCTCAGTTGCTACAGACGCATATTTTTTAGGAAGATCTTCAATTAAAGAACTGTTTTCAGAAACATATTCATTCAAAAATTCCTGAAGCTTTTTTTTGTCTATGAACCCGTTTAAAGAAGCTTTTATCTCAAAATATTTTACTAGTTTAAATTTGGTTAATGAACATACCCAAACTTCCAGCTTATCAAGATTATTTGAAACATAAGATGCTCCTACCAATGCGCCGATAGAAGTGCCGCATACCACATCAGGCTCAATTCCCATATCAATAAGTGCTTTTATAATACCTATATGCGACCATCCACGTGATGAACCACTTCCAAGCGCTAAACCAATTTTCATTTTTTATCCTTATTTTTTCTTACTATGGAATTTAGTATTTAAGTACTAAACACAAGATTATTTAATTACTTATTGCAGGTGCTTTTAGCATAAATTCTTTTCCATTCACCTGAGCCAATATAAAATCAACCAAATCGTTTCTGGATAATGTAAAATTAACTACTCCTTTGCCTGTATAGCCGGAATTGACTTTTCCTGTCTTTTGTTTATTGTTTAGAAACGGAAGTCTTACAATCGTCCAATTTAATCCTGATTCCCGGATAATACCGGCAGTTTTAACAATATCTACATAGGCATCCCCCATCAGAAGTCTTATCATCATGACCGCAAAACTGAATTTTAGATCAAAAGAATCATTGGGGTCGGAAGCACTAGGCGTTGCCGTAGCAATTAACCGGTTTATATTTTTCTCTTTCATTGCTTTAACTATATTTGCCATACCTTCTGCAACCAAACAGCCTTTTACTCTTCCTGGAGGACCTAAAAGGCTGATGACCGTATCTGCTCCTTCTACAGCCTGTTTTATTGCTCCCATATCATTTAATTCACCCTGTACAATTTTTAGATTTGGGTGGCTAAAGTCTATCTTAGATGGGTTACGGGCATATGCCGTTACTTTATAACCTTCATCAAGCGCTTGTCTCGTAAGTATTCTTCCACTTAAACCGGTTGCTCCAAAAACAGTCAGCTTCATAATAATATATACTCCTTTACTTCGAATACCTGATTGTTAAAGACGTGACAACTCCCCAAATCCAATTAAACAAAAAAACCAGTGCCGGTGTTAAAAGCCCAAGATCAAGGCCTGCAATACCCTTATTTGCTTTATAGGGAAAAACGACAAACAATTGAACCATTGTCGGAAAAAGACTCAGTAAAGTCCCTTTGGAAAATGGTTTGGAACTTAACATAGGCAGGAAAAATATCAGCCCCCAGATACCCCCCCAGACTATACGAGGATATAACCATCCCGAAGTTAAAGCAGGAGCAATTGAAACTCCCAAAGATTTACTTATCCCTAAATCACCGAACAGCCAAACAACCAGGCTGTTCGCTAAAGCTCCCAAACACCCGGCTGCAAAGTAAATTAATAATTTTTTCATTTTTTTTTTGTTTCCTTGCAAAATGAGAAATTGTAGCCACAAGATTTAAGGCACAGCACTTGGGCTATTTATGCTGGGAAGATTTTGCGCCACTTTTTTCAAGTGAAGTATAATAAATAGTATTCGACTATATGGATTGTGTAATAACTTCATAATTAATCTATATATTTTCCAATCACACTATGATTGATCTTAATTTCATGAATAAGGCGATCATAATGTCGCATTCGGATTATGGAACGAACAATCAGGTAAGCACCAAAAACAATCAGGGCAAGACTAAATGCACCTAATGGAACGAGCAGATATAATACATTAAGGATATCATAATATTTTGAAGTAGCTATCAGAAAGCTAACCACAGACAATGGTAAAGCCAATACTGCTATTCCTGTTCGCATTACGGATAATGACGTGCGCTTTTCCGCCAAAACAAGCTGCGCCTCATTAATTGCTATTGAATCAATTTCCGGTTTTTCGTCAGCCAAATTTTTTACCCTTTTTTATAGATATTTATTACGTATTTGACAGTGGCAATAGGTCTAATCCGCCTGAAATAATTTTACGCCTTCATTTCTTCAATGCCTTCATAAATATGCCGATGTTTTAACTCCGGCAACAATTCACTCCTAAACCGGGAGGTTTCTCCATAATAAGATACCCGCCCTATGTCTATGAAGTCCTTGGTCAATGGACTTTTAGATCCAAATACTCTTGACACAAACTCAAATGTTTCAGCAGCAAAATATATGAGCCATAAGGGCATTCGCCATGGTTTACTGCATCCCCATAAATCGCATGCAAAATCGAGAAATGACTGTAAGGTATCATTGCCTTCATCACCGACATGGTAAACACCAATTGCATTTTCTTTCCTTATTGCAGCCACAACTGCTCTGCAAAAGTCAGTCTTAGAAATCAAATGAATTTCAGTTGGGTCCTTCCAAACACCAAGCAGATGTCTTTTTGCAAACCATTTTGCAGCATCTATCATCAGAATACCTTTACCATAAACCATTCCCACCCTAAGCGATACCGAGTTTTCGATTTCATTGAAAAGATATTTTTCTTCCTCAAGTCTTGTCTTGGCATGGACAGATACAGGGTTGCCGACCAAGCTGCCCGTGGCAGGCAGCTTTCTTGAGGTTGGCCCTTCAACATGGGGAAAACTGATTAATATCACTTTACTTATATTTTTTTCTTTGGCAACTCCAATAAGATTTTTAAAATACTGAATGTTTGTTTCATAAAGGAACTTTTCCGGATCAGCCTTAAACAGTACTCCTGCAAAATGAACTATTGCATCAGCACCATCAAGACATTCATACAATGTTTCAGGTTTTGAAAGGTCCGCGCTTCTTACTTTGATCCTTGGATTTTCTCAATGAAAAAATAATACCAATGGAATAATTTTTTTCATGATTTTATCCGGCTACCGCAACGATAACACGCTGGGCTGCGTGTTATCGTTCGGTCGGGTTTATTGTTTTTTAGAAAGTACGAATGATACAACTTTTTCTTAGTTCCATACCAAGCCACTCCAAATCAGGGAAAATCGCATAGCGTCTAATTCCAAAGCAGTTTGTATCTTATTTGCAAATTAAGTTTACTAGTTTAATACGCACCTAATACTACCCCTGAATACGCTTCTTTCTTTTTTAATTTCCTTTATAGTAACATGCTAAGAAAGATATCTGATAGAAACTATATAACTAAAGAACGTTCCCGATATTCCCCTACCATATGCCAGGCAGAAGCCTATAGCGGGTCTCCTCAGCATATGCCTTATAACCTTCCAATTCTTTGTGGAGAGTGCGATCCTCAAGAGCGGTTCTGATAGTGAACAATAGCATCAACGCACCGGCAGGAAAAAATGTCCACCAGGAACCCAGGATCAAGGGCATTGCTGCTAAAAATATGATATAGGATGCGTATCCGGGATGTCGAACGATACTGTATGGTCCCGTTGTAACAACTTGATGTTCGCGATCATTTTGTATGCGTACGAATTGTTCGAAATGTGCATTTGTGATCATAGCCCATGTACCGAATGGCCACGTTAGAGCCAAGAGACCAAACCCGATATATAGCGCTGTAAGAGACATGCCAGACCATCCAAAACGCCAGTCCATACCTGCGACAACAGGCGCAATCAGCTCCTGGATAACCATCCAGCATAATGTGAACAGTTTATCAAATGTCTTTACACCGCTATGCGAAGTTCCACGATGATTGAGCGTTTCCGGGACTCGTTGAGCGAGTATAACAAGCATAATGATTTCCAAAACTAATGTGGAAATGATCCAGATCCAACCCCGTACCCAATGAACGGTACCAGCTGCAACAAAGAGAATCACCGCATACACAAGGATAAGGCTTATACGATGGATGGCATACCAGTAGCCATGTTTATCAATTTTTGTACCCATATTTCTCCCTTCACCATTCACTTAGCTTGATGCTGTCTTTATCGTCCAACCTACAAACCCAGCGGTCAGCGCAATCCATGGTGATAATATTGCAATTTTATTCTAAAAGCATTGGGAAACTCACAAACACAAAAGTTTCTCTATATAAAGGAGGTTTTCCAATGCTTGAAGAAAAGATAAATGATTTTTTAACCTATTGCAAAGTATCAAATTTTTCAAAGAAATCAATAGAGACTTTTACAATAAGATTAAGGGAGTTTAATTCTTTTATTGATATTGTTCCGATATATTTTATTTGTTGTTTCGGAGGGGGGTATTCTCAAGGTCTCTGCAAGAACGGATTGGCATTTTTTATAAGTTCTGACGGCTTTTTACCGGATACGCACTTTGGTACAACCGCAGACACCGCAGATCCGGACATCTGTTTCAAAACCGCTACAAATCTATTTTATGCCAGGAAAACTCTTACTTATTGGAACTGGTGCGCTACATCCATCTAAACCCTCTTAGGGCCGGACTTGTTCCTGATTTAGCAAGATTGGAAAATTATCCATACTGCGGCCATAGTGTATTGATGGCAAAGGCTTTTGAGAAGGGTGTTGAGAGGATTTTGGGAGATGGCGAATTTGTTGAATATAACAGTAACAGCTGTTAGCAAATCTGTAATACGTGGCGAGAAACTCGCAAAGGCAAATAAATATTTGCTTTTTGATAAGTAAATTTATAAGTGTGATGCGTCCCTTGTTTTGCACATTAATTATATTGTAGCCAATTATTATATTCTACCAAAGGGATTATCAGTACATAAGATCATGTTAGCTACTGAGACACCGGTACTGGCGGTACCATCGGTAATCTGACCATACATAGGCCAGGTTGCCTCACCACAGAAATAAAGCCCTTTAACATCCGGTGATTTCTGTCCGATTTTGGGAAGTGAACTGAACTCGTAATGTGAAGGGTGTACAGCGCCTTTGGGAGGTGTCTGAAACTCGATGGCTTTTTTGAAACCGGGATAGATTTCTTCAAAGTTCTCATTCATCTCAGCAGTTATACCTTCCAAACCAAGCCTGTTAAATTCTTCCTCAGACCTGATCGAGTACGACCAGACTAGTTGTTTACCTGCCGGAACATTCCAGGGCTGTTCTATGTTCTGTGCGCATCCTCCCTGTATGGTGGAACCCGTCTCAGGATCGTAAACCATAAAAAAAGCTCCATCAAGAGGTATCGATTCATTTAGGCCTGTTATAAGAAAAACTCCGCCCATTTTCTGATTCATAGGTAAACGAAGAGTATCTGCAAGTGAAGCCGGCATAATCTTGAACAGGTTAAAGTAGTCAAGCCATGTTGTTGCCAGTATGACCCGCCTGGCTTTTATGATTTCGTCTGATTTTTTTTCGTGCTTTATCACTACACCAATTGCTTTGCCGTTTTTTATAAGCACTTCGGATACGTTCTGGCCAGTCCTGATTTCACATCCGAAGTTTTTGGTAATTGCATCAGCAATTGGTTCACAAATGCCCTTTTGCACATCCGGCATAGCAACACTCATCAATCCCTGGCCTCCGATCCATATCCTGAACATTACAGCGCCCTTGCCCATGGAACCACGTTCCCAGGTAAAATTTGCATCTCCTGTCCAGGCATAGCCTGCCCAGAGACTGGTAAACAGGTACTTGACAGAAGGGTTTGAAGATCTTGCCTGAACCCATTGTTTTACCGAAAGCTGATCCCACTCACGGCACATTTCGTTGAAAGGCTTTGTGAGAATCTCATGTACGAGAGGGCACAATTCCTGCTTCAGGCCATCTTTGACAAGATCCGGACGTATCGCATCAAGAAATTCAATCATCCATTCCACAGCTGCATCTGTAGTCAGACATTTAGGAACCGTCATAAAAGTTTTTTTGGAACCTTTGAAATAAATTCGCGGTTCCCGGCTGGTGTGATAGCGTATGTTTGCGCCAAAGTCTTTCGCAGCATTTGCCCAACCATAACCTCCGCCATTGTTGAGCGTTGTCATGATAAGCGGTAGGTGCATGACTATATTGTATCCGTTAAAGCTGTGCGCTGCCGCCCGTCCGCCAACAACAGGCCCCTTTTCGAGCAGCAAAGTCTTCTGCCCTCCTTTTGCCAGATATCCACTACACACTAAACCGGCAAAACCGGCACCTATCACAATATTTTCAATATTTTCTTTCATAATATCCTGTTTTATTAAAATATTATTTATTTAATACTATGATTATTGGTAATTTTCTTTAAATTTAGTTTGAATATAGGAGAAGTCAAAAATAAAACAGTAAAAGTAAAAAAACAAGAAGTTATTTGGGGTGGGTTTTAAATACACCCCAAATAACTTTAAAAAGCATTCCTATTTAGACAGCAATAAGAAATTATTTACAGTAAAATAGTCAGGATCCAACTTGGACGAAGGTAAGTACACGCGTGCTTCAGGATGATCCATACGGCCTGACCATGTTGCGTGTTTGTATATTTCATCAATATAGAGCTGGCTATCATAATCTCCCGTGCTGACCTTGCCGCTGGGCGATTCACTATAGTGCAACAGCATGCAAACCCAGGTATGGAATGCGCCTGCCTTGTCATATACCTCCTTATACCATATTGTATAAGTTTCCTGATCAATATAGTTTACATGCAATCCCCAGTTATAATAAGGATCTGTAGGTATCTGTTCTACAACCCATACTTTTCTTGGGACATAGGTAAGCGTGCCCGGAGCCGGAGCCCATGCATCACCCTTCCATCCAGGAACTTCAAATCCTAATTTCATGCGTTTGCCGCTCCAGGGATATTTAGGAATGACACTGCCATCAGGCACATCCTGCATTGGAATCATGTTTGGGCTGGTAAAACTAACAAGAACTGTCTTTTCTCCTACAACCTTCCATTTCATGGAATCGTTTTTACCGCTCCACATGTAATTCATATCAAGCCATGCATCAGAACCCATATATGGGTCGGATCTTGCCGTTGATGCTGTTTGACGTATCCTTCTGATAGCAGGCACATAAGCATAGTTGCTATTATCCCTTTCGTCTATATAGACGTAGGACATGGTATTGGTGCCCTTGATACTCATCGGCTCAGAAACTCTCTGAAATTCATATGTAAGAACTTTTTTAGGATTTCTTATTTCCGTGCCCAGAGGCCTTCCCATCATATAAAGGCGCGTATCAATTCCGGTTATATAACGTTCCTCTGTGGTTTTGTTAATCCACGTTACATAAGAAGCTATTTTTGTCCCCATTAAACGATATCTCTGATAATTGAAATTCCAAATGATCTTGTTTGCCACCTTGGGATCATTAAGGTCAATATTCGGAAAAGGCATACCATAAAAATTTGTTTCAGCAATTTTTCCTGTGCTCTTTTCGATTAAATCACCAGTAGCATTGACATCGAATCTCCCGGCATTCTTAGCAGTTGCAGCAAGATAGCTGTCCAAATGCTTGTATTGAAAGTTTATCGTGCCAGGCGTAACAACCCAGCCTCCCCTTTCAACCGCCCTGTATAATGGCGGAATGAGTAAGTCTTTGTATTGAGCGCAGTTAGTTTTGTCTATCAAATTGGGCAAATCCGCAGCCTGTAAAGTACCACCGATACCCAAAAGAAGAACAAGCAGGGAAAGTAACGGTAATCCTGTCCGGTTAAAAAATCGCATCAATCTTATTTTCACTTTTTCCTCCTTTGCTTTTTAGCAAATTCAAAAAACTTTTGTTATTTCAAGTATTGCCTGACAATGTTTATAACATTTGTTTAAACGGCTTTGCGGCAATTAAATAACGGTTTACCATTCATATCCCAGTTTTAAAGTTACCTCACTGGTTTCTATACCATCAGCAAAGCCATAGCATGCGTCCTTGTCTCCAAGAAAGGCCTGCATTTTGAGATCAGTATAAAGCTGGGGGGTAATATACCACTTGATTGAAGGTTTAATAAGATATGTAGTGCCTTCACCATGTTTCCCGGGATTAACTCCAATTACAAGCAATGGATTGAGTTTGGAAGCCCACCAATAAGTCATGATCTGAAACATGAACACATCTTGTTCTCTCATATTTCTGCGGTCGTATCTGAGTGTTTTACTAGTATCGCCTCCTACCATCAGGGTGCCTTCATAATGACTGACATAATGCTTGTTGCTCAAATAGCTTTCCCATTCATTAATAGTTTTATGTATCCATTCTACTGAAACTTTTGTTAGATCTTTAGAAAGCCACCTCAAGCGCAGATCCTTGTCAAGCGCAAGCATTGTTTTTGTAACCGGCTTGTATGTATAAGTTTCTATTGCCATATTGCCAAGATCATCGGTAGTTCTTTTATAATCTGAACCTGGTCGGCCTATAGGATAAGCTGTATAACGGGAAACCTCACCTCTGACTATAGCTTCCATACCAAAGACTAGTAATTGATAGCTGAAAAACCCACCGTAAACATGCTGTTTATTATAATTCAACTCAACTAATGTTGGGAATCGCCCAATAAAATTCTTCAACGCTACGCTCGGTTCATTGACCACATCTCTGAAATATACAAAAGAGAGGTTGAGTCTGTCTCCGATTTGTGCAGATACCTTTGCTCCGTATTCATTATTGTCGGTGGGAACATTATACCGGAATTCTCCAATACCCCTAAAATCGGCAAACGGTAGTATTTTTGCATATGGAGCTTCCAATTGACCCTTAGATGTACCATTTGCTTTTGTATCAAGAGGCCCGAACTGAGTAGGTCTGATGTCCGGAATTAACAACAAATCAAAGTTAAGGCCAAGATTAGCCGTGGAGGGCAAACTGAAATTCAACCGGCCCATCCAAAGGGGAGTTTTAACATCATCAGGATTCTGAAAAAATAAATTGAAAGAATTATCCGGTGGGTTTATAACATCATTAAGTGTTTCGAGCATGCCCTCGCCCCAGGAAACAATTTGTCTTCCCGGTCTGAAGAAGCCTCTTCCAAGAGATCCTTTATATGAAAAATCTATAAAAGCTTCCCTTAAATCAGCTTCGAATCTAATATCTTTTAAGCCATAATCGAATCTGGAAGCACCCAGATTTTCCTCGATGTCATATTCATTTGCACGAAGATCAAAAATCGAATCATATGCGCCTCGAAAGGTCAGATGGACTTTTTCTACTGCAATAGGACCCCAATTCATATTTGGGTCAACATCAATATCAAACTTTAATGTATTTCGCTGTTGAACTCCTTCTGTTTGATCGAAAAAACCGTTTTGAATACCAGTTGTATCACGCAAAACAAAACTGGATTCAAAAAAACCATGAAAATTGGCGTCCATTTCTGCTGACGCACTTGAAGAGAAAATTCCTAACAGCACAAAAATTGCAAACACAAACAAACCTGTTTCCCCCCATCTTCTCTTACTCATGTTTTTCCTCCTAAATTAAGTGTTAATAAATACAAGCTCCTCTTAGTTTTAATTTGTAATTCTCACCCCCTTTTTTTTAAAAAAACACCCCTTACACAAAAGCAGAACAAACAAAGAACACAATGACAATTCAAAATGCTTTAGATTCCCGATATACAATTTATCGTAAAGAACATGATTATTGGGCAAACTCAGAAACAGCCAATTAGTGATTTATTATTTATTGACAACACACTCTATTTTTTTATAGGTTAACCAAAGATATGTTATATGCTTTAATGTATTTTGATTTCTATCGAGGGGTATAAACAGTTTATGACTTCTTTACAACGAACAAAGAATTCGTATAGTGAACCCAAATTATATAATTCGATGGGGTCTCTGATTAAAGATTATCGTCACTGGCGTAGAATAAGCCAGGAAAAAATCTCAAGCTTGGTTGGAGTGAGCGTTCGCCAACTACAAAACTGGGAAGCAGGATGCCGCCGCGCCCGTATTGAAAACCTTCATGATCTTGCTGAAGCTACCGGCATTCCGATGCAAGTATTTGTTGCTCTTAACGCGGATCAGCCACTCTGGTATTCCATGCAGAAAAGGCATTTTGCATACTCTTCATTAGAAGCGCATTGTGTGCATCATGAATTATTCAGATATCCTAATAAATCAAGCAATGAAATTATATTAAAAAGCGAGTGCATTTCAACAAACAAACACATAAGCATTATACTTTCTTGTCATAGTGATCTTTACTGTATGCCCGAATCATTGCAGGCAGATGTCATCAAAAAGGCTTCCATGATTCTTCCTGATCTCAACCGCATTACCTTTGACTCCTGGGGCCATTATGTTGGTCACAGCATCTGGCTGCCTTTAAAAACAAATGACTATAAGCAACTCCGACAGCTTAATTCAATTGAAAATCATCTTACTCCCGATAGAATTTGCGATATTATCGCTCTTGATGAGGGCACATTTTTCAACTACTCTTCATATTCAGCCAGCTTGAACATGGCACATTGTCAGATAATGAATGTCGGAAGGAACCTTGCTGAAATAAAACATAAAAGTAAATACCTGATTGCCGCCAATTCATTTACGGAAGAAGTACATGAACTGTTAAGCAATATGGATATGAAAGTATTCAGAAGTTATGAAAGTGTAAACTCCGAAGTTTGTAATAAACTCTATGAGGTAAAATTAGATCTTCTGATGAGACCCAAAGGACCTTGGCAATGGTTGGTAGAAGAAGTTGCTAAATCAAGAAAGAAACTTTCCAAAATATCTGTGATAAAAGAGTAATAGCAAACCTTATCAAATTGAGCTTGGCATTTCTGTTTTGAGAAGTAGAGAGTAGTATTGGGTGTAGTATTAGGTACGTTTTGAACTATTAAACTTTATTAATTCTGGCTGATATATTAATTGAGTTTTATGCCAAGAAAATCACGAATAGATGCTCCTGGAGCGATGCATCATATAATTGTACCCTATATTCCCCCTTGTTCATTCTCCCGCAAGAAGAGCTGCTCCAAAAGCACCAACCATCTGGGGATCATTTGGTATCAGAATTTTTCGACCCAGTCTTTCTGCAAGTAAGTTACGCATACAAGGATTTTTTGCTACACCGCCCGTAAAAACGATTTCTCCTTCCGATGATACACGATTAATCATTCCGGTTGTACGGCGTATGACACTATTGTGCAAACCCTTTGCAATTTCACGCCTTTTGCAACCTCTTGCAATAAGGGAAACGACTTCGGATTCGGCAAACACAGTACACATGCTTGAAATATTGATATCGTTTTTTCCATAAAATGCTTCCGTGCCAAAATCGTCAATATCAAACCCCAAAGTTTTCGCCATGATTTCCAGAAACTTTCCTGTACCGGCAGCGCATTTGTCATTCATTTCAAATTTTTTTACTTTTCCGTTACTATTCATAAAAATAGCTTTGCTGTCCTGACCGCCAATATCAAGCACAGTCTGAGCATCGGGAAATAAAGCCCGCGCACCCCTGGCATGAGCTTTAATTTCAGTTATCGTAGGCATATCAAAAGATGACCCGATCAGAGAGCGCCCATAACCTGTTGCCATAATTTTATCGTATGATATTTTGCGCAACAGCCTTTTCACCTGTGAAACAGGATCATAACCGGTATCGGTCATGAAGTAATATATGATTTTATCCGCTTCGATAACTACAAGTTCTATTGTACGAGATCCGATATCAATGCCTGCATACTTCATGATCTTACCTTGAACTCTCCATTATAAATCTTATATACTTTCAAAAAGTGCCTCAATTCTTGTTTTAAGCTGACCGATATCTCCATCGGAGTAATCTGTTTCAATTTTAAGAAACGGCAACAAATGTTTACCGGTCACATGATTGCCGACCTTATACGACTCAACATTATAGGAGTGGCAAGCCTGAAGTATAAAATCAATCACAACATCCGGTTTAAATTTTTCTATTAAAAAGGATAGATCATCAAGTCGTTTACTATTCGGTGTCATGCAGGAACAGGGAATTTTCAAATAACGTTCGGCCATAGCAGTTACAGGATCATCTGTGTTTTCTTCGAACCGGCCCATAAATGTCTTCATTCCAGTGCATGAATCCGGGGCTACAACGATACCGCCTGATTCTTCTATCACTTTAAAAACTTTTGTTGCATCCCCTCCTATGGGGCAACCCGTTACCAAAACCCGCACCGAATCAGGCTTTCCAAAATAAACGCCTTCTTCTACACGCTTTTCCAGTTTTTCTATCACTTGTTCAAGAACGGGTATAACATCGTCAGCAGTTGCCGGTTGTGCCAAAAAGGAAACATCATACATCTCCTGCCAGCTTATAACAGGAGGCTTGAGTGATGCATATTCGAAAATTTTTTGCATCAAAGTATTTTTTATGTTTGATGCGCAAAGTGATGATTCAATTTTTTCATCCGATGTTTTACAATTAAAAGTATTTTCAAGAAACCTTTGAAGATTTAAAATCATTTTCTTCCAGTTTTGCACAGCTTCAACTTCATCCGGCACCTGCGGCAAATCCATAATATGTATCGGTTTGATATCTGCGATAAGTTCAAACATTTTTTTCTTCCCGTCACAAGTAGTTTCCGCAATTACTGCCTGAGACATGGCATAAAACGGGCAGGTCCCTTCAATAATAAAACCATAGCTCGATTTTATTAAAGGGCAGAGATTTGCCGGCAATACTGTTTCCGCAGCTTCTATAGGGACTTTTGAAAATGCGCATAGACTTGCCGGTGCGATACCCATAGAGTGAATCAGCTCCATAGGCGCATAACCGCAATATATACCGACTATCGGAACCCCGTTTTGTTTTCGGCCCTGCAAATAGTTCAAAACTCTTTTAGCCGGTTCGCCATCATATCCGTCATTCATCAAAGGTGTAATTTTCATATCCGTTTTTCCTTAATTGCATTAATCCGTGAATATTCCTCTCACCGATTTCATCTGCGTGTCAAATAGATAGTATTAATATCTAAAGGTATAATTTATAGAAATTCCCAATGAAGTAATAACTGATCAACAATAATTATTTCTAATATCAATAGAGCCACTTTCAAAACGTTTCAGTTTGGTCAAGCTCAAGGCGGGCGAAAATTTCAACCGCAGGAATACATTGAGTATTTCGAGGATTGCAATTTGAGCCCAACGCAGAGATCGGCCAAACTGGGGCGTTTTGAAACTGGCTCAATAGAGTTTTGAAATAGCGCATCCCCATACTGGCTTATTGCCTTAAACAATTTTTTCAAAAGCATTAAATTCTAAATTTTATTCTAAATTTTTATTGATTTAATTCAGGCAAAGTGCTATCGGGATTTTTATATTTTTGTTCATTATACAAGTTGTGATATTTTGAGGAATATATTAATCCTGTATCTCATTTTGTATTTTACTTTTTTAAAGCTCTCGAGGATTTAATATGACCGGAAACAAATAAGCCCCAATCTTCATAAAATTGAAGTATGGGGCTTTTGTTTTTTTAATATTGTGAACTATTAAAAATTGGGATGAAAATCTTAAGGTAGCAAGTTTTTAGCTCAATTAGATGGGAACAGGTTATATGCCTAAAGGAGAAAGAAGCGATGAAAAAAATAAATTGAATAACGAACATGCGTATGGCCCTGATCACCACAAAGCAATTGTGGAAGCCGTGAAGAACTTTGGAGCACGATGATTATAAGTGCTCACATTTTTAAATAACCAATATGGAGCCAAAATGAAAATACAAAATAGACCGATAGGCCGCACATTATGCCTTGCTCTGCTTTTGGTGGTATTAATAGCGAGTTGCTCATCTCAGAGGACGACCATTGTTCCTATGCCACCTGAAAATATGCAGAAACTAGGACGGGTTGAGGGTAAAGCTTACGGAACGATCTTTCAGATGTTTTTCTCAATATTTCATAATTCTCGTACGGACCGTGCCTATGCTGACGCACTTGCAAAAGCACCGGGAGCAACAGCCCTGATTGATGTAACGCTCCAGGAAGACTGGTTGTGGTACTCTTTAGGCACCTTTTCAATCTTGACCATTTCAGGGGAGGCTGTAAGATGAATATCAAAACAAAACTCATAACAGTGCTCTTGTCGGCAGTTATGTTTGGCTGTGCCGGAACTCCGGTGCATTTTTCAGATGCACCGATAGCAAAACTCGATTTGTCACAGAGACACAAGGTGAGAGCCAGAGCAGTAGGCCTTCTTCTTTTTGATTTCATACCCATTGGTGTTAACAACAGACAAGCTTATGCTTATGAACTTCTGAAAGATGAAGCTGGAAATAATTATCTAACAAATATTGCAATTCAAGAAGTGTGGCGCTGGGTTTTTATCGGTCATAAGTATGTAACAATTTTAACAGCGGACGCTTATCCTTTGGCAATCGATTCCAAACAGATTCTTACTGACAAAATAGAAGCGCTGAAAACTCTTTATGCAGGTGGAGAGATATCAGAAAAAGAATATGAAAAGGCACGGCAACAGCTTTTAAGCAATTTCTTAAAACAATAATTATTTCTTATATCAATAGAGTTTTGAAATAGCGCATCCCCATAATAGCTTATTGCCCTGAGCAATTTTTTCAAAAGCATTAAATTCTACACTTTTATTCTAAAAATTTTATTGATTTAATTCAGGCAAAGTGCTATCGGGATTTTTGTATTTTTGTTCATTATACAAGTTGTGATATTTTGAGGAATATATAATCCTATATCTCATTTTGTATTTTACTTTTTTTAAAGCTCTCGAGGATTTAATATGACCGGATACAAATAAGCCCCAATCTTCATAAAATTGAAGTATGGGGCTTTTGTTTTTTTAATATTATGAACCGTTAATAAGAAGTATGGAGTCGAAATGAAACAAAATATTAAATCAAAAGGCAGTACATTATGTATTATTTTATTGTTGGTACTATTCACAGTGGGTTGTGCATCCCAAAGAACATTGATTGTCCCAAAACCTTCTGAAAACATGGAGAAACTGGGACGGGTTGAGGGTAAGGCCCGCGGAACGATCTTTCAGTCATTTTTCCCAATATTGTATAATT
>Ga0180007_10001597_pt1 | contig 29792 bp, 47 predicted proteins | sample MM_PC_MetaG_FD_121122 | JGI IMG/M metagenome (GOLD analysis project Ga0180007, IMG submission 121122) | Groundwater microbial communities from the Aspo Hard Rock Laboratory (HRL) deep subsurface site, Sweden - MM_PC_MetaG | ecosystem: Environmental > Aquatic > Deep subsurface > Groundwater... | reverse complement strand
TTCTTCAAATAAATTTGATATTAAAGCTCTATTTGAAATTTCAAAAGATAATTTTAAATAATCTCTCTTGAATGATTTTAATAAATCAACAATTGAAATAAAGAAGTTATAATGAAGTACGATTACTCCAAAATCTGTTTGTGTATTTAATATATTAAGTAGTACACCTTTTTCCTGATTAATTCTTGATTTCTTAAATAATATTTTTAAAAATTTTGAATTATAAGTTTTAATTATCTCAGCTTTTAGATCCTTAGAATAAATTTCATCAATATTTTTGATTATCTCTTTGATAGATAATATTAAATCTATAACATCTTGATATTTTAAATTTACACTATATCTAGATTTATCATTGAATATTGCAATATTAAATGTTGGACTTGAAAAACTTTGAAAATCCTGTGTATTACATGATATTGAAATATCAACTGTTCCATTAGAATTAAATACGTTATCTTTGTGTGTGAGATATTTTTGATTAAACCAAAAAAATTCTTCTTCTAATTTCATTTTATGTCCTTTCGATTTTTTCTATATATTTGTTAATTACTCTTATTTTTTAAACTCGTTTGGGGGAATCTCAAAAGGGGATTAACATCCCCTTTTGAATTGAAAAGGAGTAAAAAAATAAATAATAAAAAAAACAAATCTACCATTATGTTAGATGTTGTATAAAAAATAAACCCACTGTAAAATTATTTTTTGAAATAACTGTTAAATTAATAAATAAATAAAATAATCCTCGTATATCAGATCTTATAATTATAATTCTTATAGTCGCTCGTCTATCGACTCGCTCTATAATATAATTTTAGTCTCGTGATCTCTCGCTTCGCTCAAGATCACTCAACCTTCCTTCAACTTGGATTACTAGTCAATATATATCTCGTAGATTCTTAACTTAACTACTTACATAACAAGTTATGTAATCGTTTATAGCTTTTAAAATAATATTTTAAAATCTACGATTTTGTTATCACCACCACAACTTTAATTTGATGTGGGAATAAAATTTTAGAACAATTAACATAATTATAAAGAAAGATACTATATTTTTTAAGAAGGAGAATTATTTATGGATAGACCAAGAATGATGCCAATTGCACCAAAATGCCCCCAATGTGGATTTTTTCATCCACCATTACCTGAAGGTGATTCTTGTCCAATGGCAAAAGAAAAAAGTGGAGACGAAATTGATTTTAGTGATTTTTTATATAATTTAAGAAAACTACTTACAGAAAAAATTAAAGAAAAAAATATAAAAGACTATAAAAAAATGTTTTCAACTCTCACGGTTGAGATTATAAAACAACTTGAAAGTTTTCAGGAATAACGTATGAATAATGCAATACAACAAATTCGAGAAACTTTATTAAAGGAAAATATTAAAATTTTGACAGATTATTCAGTCGATGATAAAGATTACATTGTTACAGATTTTATGGTCGTGACTTATTCAAAAGTTGATAAAATTCTAGATCTTTCATTTAATATTGCGACAAGAGTAGATATTGCAACTTACTTAACACTCACACTAAATGATATAGAAGATGTTGATGCTATCAATATAATGGAAGTATATTTAATTGATGAGAATGGAAAATTTATTACTGGATCAGAGTGTATTAAAAAACATCAAGAAAATTTAAGAAAGTTGATAATTGATGACTTTGTTAACGAGGAAGTTCAATTACACTATTTAAAAACTCATCAATTAGGCGGAGAATGTTAGATAAAGAAAGAAAGGATTTTGAATGATTGATTATGTAAGTTGTCTATTAGTCGCTAAATATCGACCTACAAAACTTGAAGACTTGGTTCTTAGCGATGATGATAGAACTAAATTTCAAGAATATATTGATAATAAAGAAATTCCACATTTGTTATTTATTGGACCTCCGGGATCTGGTAAATCAACTATAAGTGAAATATTAGTTTCTAAAAATGGAATACTATCTTCACCATCAGATAATTCACTAAGAATCAATGGATCTTCACAACAGAATCGTGGTATTGGATTTATTAATTCTGTAATTGAACCATTTCTTAGTGTACCGCCAAGTGGGAGCGATAGAGTCAGAATTGTTTACATTGATGAATCAGATAATATGACATCTGACGCTTTTGATGCACTACGTGCTGTGATTGAAAAATATGAAAAATTTTCTCGATTTATATTTACTGGAAATAATCTACATAAATTACCAGCAGCATTACAATCAAGATTACAAACATATAAATTCAGTAAATTATCAACCGAGTTTGTCGAAAATTATTGTAGAAACATTTTAGATAATGAAAAAATAACTTATAAAAAAGAAGATTTAAAATTAGTTATTGATATTCACTATCCAGATGTTCGCAAGATTCTTAATAATCTTGAAAGATATACGGTTGGTGGGATTTTAAAATTCAAACATCATGAAACGAATGAAAAGAAAATTATCGCGTGTATTCTTCAAATTATTAAATTGGCTACCACTAAAACATTCGGTCAGATTGATAAAATTATAGCTGAAATTATTGAGTTATTAGATAGTGAAGATTTATATTTTAATGAGATATATTCAACATTATTTTATATGAAAGATATTTCGGTTCCGGTCAAAATAATTATTAATAGATATACAAATTTACATAATTCATCATTAATACCTTCGATGCATTTTATAGCAATGATATTTGAAATAATTAAATTTTTGGGTGCAAAGTGAAATCTACACCTTCAACTTTTAGAGAAAATATTATAAAGAAAATACCACTGAATATTAGGAGAATGAAAATGAAGAATGGATTACCGGAAGTAAATTTAAATACACCAATGCCTGAAGTTAAACCACCAAAAGTTGAGAAGATGGAATCTTTTATTCCAATGCCACTAACTGAAAAATGTGATGAAATTTCAAGAATTATCAGTCTTGAAAATAAGATTAGAGAATTATCAGATCGAATATTGAAACTAGAACATATCGTGACTGATTTTCATCGGGAATTCGTACATCACTTTCGTGATTATGATCATCGATTATTAGATGATTATGAACGTCGATAAACATAAAGCAATCAAAGAGTATGTAGATCTTTTCACAGACGAAGATACCGACTGTCATCCCACAGTTCCTTGTACTGAAAAAGAATTTATTCAATGGTCACTTATTTATATTGGTAATAAAAATATTTCAAATCGTGTACTAACAAAGTTAAAAAAATTAAATAAAGTTAAAGGAGAATAGTATGGCAAGAATTGATAAATTACATAATTGGGAATTTCCAGATACTGAAAGAGTTGGCGAATATGACTTTAATATATTACTAACTACTGATAATCTTAATAAGATAGTTGAAAAAATTAATGAGATAGTTGAAGAACTTAATAAAGATCGTGAAGTTGAGGAGAATTATAATTATTAATGAATAAAATAGATGAGATATATATAAATAGTACTGATTTTCCAGATCTCACTAGTGGTGTTCCTCTAACACCAAGAATAGTCGAAGATAATTTTAAAATTCTTATTAGAAAGATTAATGAATTAGTCAGAGAACACAATACTTTGATAAATAAAGGAGAGCTGAAAAAGTGATGATTGAGGATAAGAAATTCAAATTAACAAAATATAATTTAGATTTGATAAATTTGATTCAACATACAATACTTATTAGTATATCATCGTATAAAAACATGAGCAATCAAGATTGGAATGATGAGAAAATTATATATGATTTTGAATTATTATGTGAATCATATTTAAATTTACATCACTATCGTGATATACATAGTTGGGGATTTAGTGTAACACCATCTAAAAAGATGGAAATGATAATTTATATGGAGAACTCAGATCTTCCGTATAATTTAATTATAGACTTAGAAAAATCATATTATGATTGTTGTTCAATGTCGCAAACGCTCAATGGTCATGAATTTGGTCCAGTCACGATTAACTTTTTCAATGTGGAATTCGTGCATGAATGATAGGTATATATAATGAAAATTTTATTCAATTTTTAAAAGATAATTTAGGTGAAGTTAAAATAACATCAAAAAATATTATTTGTAAGTGTCCCTTCTGTGAAGTTGATAAACAGAAGGGACATTATCACTGTTATATTTCTTTGGAGATTCCAATATTCCATTGTTTCCACGTTGGTTGTCCAAAGAAATCTGGTATTATTCCGGTTCTTGTCAAGAAGATTGAAGGTATAGACATATCTGATAAATTCATTGATGAAGAACTCATTGTCAAGTCAAAAAAATTACAACAAGAAAAAAAGATTTTAGCACCAAAAGAAGTTTATATTCCCGAACTTAATGAAGACAAATTTAAATTGAAATCGCTATATCTAAAGAAGAGATTGGGATTTCAAAATATTGATTTAAAATCAATAAAAGGTTTAATATTTGACATTAATAATTTTATTGATGTCAATAAAAATTTCATCAAAGATGAAAATATTTATAAATGGAGAGATTATTTAAATTCCAATTTTATTGGATTTCTCACAGAAAATCATGCTCTCGTTATTTGTAGAAATATCGATAGTTCTTCCCCTTTCAAACATTTCAAACTGGAACTTCAAAAAATAAATTTTATAGATTATTATAAAATTGAAGGTTCTGATTATAATTCAAATCACATAGTATTAGCTGAAGGTGTATTTGATATATTAAGTGAGTATGTATTTAATATATTAAATATAAAAAATAAAATAAAACTGTATGCGTCAGCACTATCTCCATCTTACCAATCACTAATTAAAAGTATTGTTTTAAATGAAAAAGTTTACCGAGCTGACATTAGTATCCTATCAGATATAGATGTAAAATTAGAATTTTATAAAAAACTTAAGAAGTATAATTCACATATTATCAATAGTTTGACTGTTTATTATAATAAGGGAGGAAAAGATTTCAATGAGTATCCAGTAATTCCTGAAAAATTTATATTATAGGTAAAGATAATGATAGAAAATCAACTAAAAATGTATTTTAAGCGTATGATTAAAAATGGTTATGAGTATGAAGGTAATTTAAAAAAAATTGATTATCTTCCTACTATGTTATTAGCAATAGATAAAGATCAAGTACTCAAATATAACAATAATAATGTTTATTTATTTCGATATAAATATGATAATACTGATTCGATTTTGATGATATTTGCAATTCCAGTGGAATCAGATATTGATCAAAGTCTGAGCGAAAGAATATTCGATGTTTTAAAAGATATTGAATGTACTTTTGTGACTCTTGATTATAGAAATTTAAAAGAAGAAAAGTCATTTACTTTTCTGACAGTTATAAAAAAAATAGAAAAAGGAGATTTTTTAGAAGATGAGAACTGCGAATTTAAGTGCTGAAAAATTCAAAAGTTTGATACGAGTTTTTTCAGTTTTAAAGGATATTTGTAACGATTGCGATATTCGATGTGGGGTATTAAGAGAACGAATTAATACACTACTCTGTTTATTTGAAATTGACTTATCTCCACTAATTGGGGATTTAGATCTACCCATCGTTGATCTTAAACAGAAACTTGATATTTTGAAAATTTTTAATGACTGTGATGTACAAATATCAGCAAATGAAAATTCTTATATTATATCTGATGAGTCATCACAGATTAAATTTTTAATGCCATATTTAGAATTTATGGATAATCCATTTATTAATAATGAAGAATTTAGTAATTTATTTACACTAGATCCCGAAGATTTGATATTAGATATTTCTTTAAACAAGGTTACAACAAAGCGAATTAAAGTTATTACACCAAACTTCAATGTTAATAATGTGAAGATTGTTTTTAATGGCAATACAGCATCAATTGTGACAATTCATCAAAATAAGGAACAAGAGGCAATCTTGTTAGATTCAATACCAACAAATAAAGAATTGAGTGGTTTAACATATATCGTGACAACACCATTTATATTTGATCATGATGATGATCTTTCACTGAAAATATATGAGATACAAGAAGGAGTGTGTGCTAGTAAATTTTCTTCACAAATAGGCGATGTAAAAATTAACGCATATACCAAGTCAAGTCTGACCGAAGAAGAATTATAAAATGGGAACAAAATAAAAACTTAATTAATGGGGATGATTTATTCATCCCCCATTTTAATAGGAGATAAAATGATTTTAACATCTACAATTTTAATACCAGAGCTTCAGTACTACTCTGCACTTTTTTTGAAATCATTAACTCTGAATAAAAATAATTTAAAAATTCCCGCGAGTTTTTCTGAAATTTACACAACTCCAACTTCATTTATTCAATTATTGTTTGATGACAATTGGCCAAAATTATATACTTCTTATAAATATTTATACACACTGGTATCATCAAAATCCTCGTGGCCTCAAGTTTTTCGAGATAGAGCACTAATATATCCAAATTCAGCACAATATTATATGTTGAGTCCTGATGATCAAACATCATCGACGAATATAAATATATTTAATTTAAAAAATGATGATTTTTTATTATTAAATAAATTACTAGAATATCGATTAGATTCAACATCAGTAACTATTACAGATATTGATTCAACATCTTTAACAACAAACTTATCAATAATGATTTATAAATATTTAGATTTAAAATTAAATAATAGATATCAATCATACAATAATACAGTATTAATATCAGATTCAACAAAACCACTTGAGGTTTTGTATGAGTCACATCTAATAGAAAACTTTTTTGTTTTCATGACAAATAAAGGAACTTAACAATGATAAACGATGATACCTATAAAGAAATGCTCAAAGAACTTCGAGATAAAAATAAAGAAGACTCAATTCATATTTTACTAGAAAGAAAATTTATAAAAGACAAAGAAGAAATTGAAGAAATGGATGGGTTTAGACGATCGCTTCCTCATCAAGCACCAAGATCTACCGACCCACAAGAACGAAGACGAGCACAATTAACAAGAAATGTAAATGATATTACAAGAGAAAAAATCAGTCAGACAAATCAACAAAAATATTTGGATGCGATAAATAAAAAAAATAAATAAAAATTATTTTAAGAAAATAGACACTTAGATAATTAAAACCCATTAATGGAGATGAATAATGTTCTCAGTTGCAGATTTTTTTAACATAATGAATTACATTGATGGAACTAGTGTTTCTACCATTGATGTAAATACACAAGTATTATCAAAAAGCGAACAAGCTGTAGCAACACAGCTTTTCGAAAATACTATAGATCAACTTGTGTATACTACCGATGATTATAAACGATTAAGAAATCTTCTTATTAATTGGTATGCAAGTCATCGCACTATTGTTTCTACCCAAAAACAAGTATCTGATATTTTTTCAATGCCAGAAGTTCAACTTGATGAATTATTTAAAAGTTTTGGTTATATTTTTTCAACAAAACCACTGTCTTTTTTAACAAAAGCTAATTTTTTTTTAGATTTGGTTAATTTATATAAAATCAAAGGAACACCACAATCTATAATCGATATCTTAGGATACTATGGCCTAACGGATATAGATCTAGCAGAGTATTGGTTAGAATTTGATACATCAGATAGATTGGTGTTTAGAAGTGAGCGATATCTACCACCAGGAGTTATCGATATTCCATTTGCCAATATACCATTTGCTGATGTGGTTCAGCGTGATCCTCATTGGATTTTAACTGAGACAAATATTCGTAATTTATTGACTGTAAATAATATTGGTTTGCCATCGAAATCTCCATATTTTTCTATTAGACCAAGATATGATTTGTCGAAATTGAATATAATAATGTCAATATTATCACGACATGTTCAAGATCAACATGACACATATAATTCTGGTGGAACATTACCACTAGAAGTCAAATTGAGTGAATTAAATTTCAGTGTTTCGCTGCTAGAATTATACTTAGCGGTTGTTTATCTTTTTGATGAATATTATGATCGTACAATTGGTTCGACAGATCCACTATTTTATTGTTATGATGGAACAACCATTCCAACTACTAGTATTATACTAAGTCAGTACAATAGTTTGAATGAAAGAATTGTTACACCAGATCCAACACTAAATGAGTCAAGAAGTCTACGCGACACTCGGATAAATCAATTTTATGATTTATTTACTAGGAGTCAAAGTTTAAATTTTTTTACTTTTTTAACAAGAAGTACTCTCGCAACTTTATTACAAACTATAAATCCAGATTTATATTCAAGTTTAAATACTTATTTGGTTTCTGGGCATGGTTTGACATTACTGAGTCTATTATTACAGGATCTGAATGATTGGATAATTAAAAATATAAGTGCTGATTTTAATATTGCTACTACTGTATTAGGTATTGAATCCCTTGCTGAATTAAATAAAATAATTAATTTTTTTAAACCATATCATGCCAGATTATTGAATATGGAATTTGCATATATTATAAATAATCCAGTTATGGATTCGCTTGTTATGGAAGACGAACTGGTTGAAAATATAACCGAAGTTATTGTTGATTTTGATGTTGCTGACAGCACAGCATGTACGTTATGTTCTGATTCGACATGTTACTTGTTTGATCCTAGAGAGACATATGATTGTGGTTCATATTTCGACATTGGAGCTTCGACTGATGAAGATAATATCGAAATTCATATTGAACAAACTATTGAAGATATCATGAATTTTCATGATGCTACATCATCCAATGCATATGAAATAATAACAAGTGACTCAACTGGAACATTCACATATTTATTAGCTGGTGGATGGGCTGATTTTGATGAAAATGGTGTATTTGATGCTCTACATGGAAATGACATTGTTGAAATATATATACAAGATCTTCCCTAAGAATTAAGAATGGAGGAATCGATTATGAATCGAGAAAAAATAGTAGAAGTATTTCAAAAATTTTATGATTGTAATATATTGGTTGTTGGTGATCTAATGATGGATGAATATATTATTGGAATAACAAATCGTATATCACCTGAAGCTCCAGTTCCAGTTGTGGAAGTTGAAAGAGAATTTGAAACTCTTGGTGGTGCTGGTAATGTTATATCAAATATTATATCTCTTGGTGGAAATGTAACACCGTGTACTATTGTTGGTCATGATTCATCAGGCAATTCTATTGTAGAAAGATTAAGGAATATTTGTCTTAATCAAAAAAAATTTCCATTTTTATCTGATGGGGTATTTATAGATTGTGAACGACCAACAACGGTGAAAACTAGAATATTTTCTGATCATCAACAACTTTTGCGATTTGATCATGAATCTACAAAAGAAATAAATTCAAAATTAGAAAAAGAAATTATTGAATTTATAAAAGACACAATATCAGATTATTCGGCTATTATTATTTCTGATTATTTAAAAGGTTTATTAACTCACAATTTAACTCAAAAAATAATAAATTGTGCGGTCACTAGTAAAAAATTAATTTTTGTAGATCCAAAAGGATCAGATTATTCAAAATATAAAAATTCTAATTTTTTAACACCTAATTTAAAAGAACTGTCAAAAATTTCTAAAATGAGTGTTGATACTGAAGACAATATATATAAGGCTGGAATGAAGTTATATCATAAATTGAATCTCGATGGATTAATTGTAACGAGAGGAAAAGATGGAATATCAATAATAAGAAATGATGGTCACAAGATGTTCACATTACCAACCAAAGCAAAGGAAGTTTATGATGTAAGTGGTGCTGGTGATACTGTTATGGCTATGTTTGTACTATCTTATTTGTCGGGATTATCATTGGAAGAATCCGCTGAACTGGCAAATATTGCTGCTGGTATTGTTGTTGGTAAGATTGGTGTTAATTCCACCAACATTGAAGAAATTTTAAATTTATTATGAAATTAAAATTTATTTGATGATAACATAATTTTAAAGGAGTTAAATAATGACTCTGTTGGAAGAATATTTATGTCTACTTCAAGAAGATGATATAAATAATTTAGATGAGACCAAGAGAACATCGAGATCTGTTATAACTCGTAAAGCTAAAATTAATAGGGCAATTGGTTCTTTATCGACTGGTATGGCAAAAAAGAAAAACGATCCATTATTTAAAATGATGAAGAAGCATAAAGAACTTTATAAGAAATATAAGGCACAACTAATTAGAAAGTATCGTGGTAGAGTTGTGTCTAGAGCACGAAGATAGAATATAATAAAAATAATATTTCCCAAATAAATGATAATTATTTAGAATCTCTAAATTTAATCAGTTTAAAAAAATTAGGTCTTAACTGATGGCCTTTAATAAAGGAGAGATTCAATGATGTACAAGAATAAACTTATATGTGTAGTAAAAGATAGTAACGGAAAAATTTTAAGAGAGTATGATGATACGGTTTATATTCCATTTGGAAATGAATACACATTATCACTTAAAAATCTTGAAAATAGAAAAGCTGTTGCTTCTATTAAAATTGATGGTATTGATGTTTTAGATGAAAATCAAATTGTTTTGTATCCAGGTATTGAGACACCACTTGAAAGATTTATCATAAATAATAATTTCAATAAAGGTAATAAATTTAAATTTATTGAAAAAACTCAAGAAATATCAAATTTTCGTGGTGATAGAATAGATGATGGTTTAATTGAAATTAAATTTCAATTTGAAAAAGAAAAATCATTTAGAGGTATGACAGATTGCGGTCGTAATTTGTGTGATACTCCCCGTTGTGCCGAAAGTCTACAATGTTCTATTATTTCAAATGCGTATTATGCGAGTACTGTAGAGCAACCAAATGACGGCATTACGGTTAAAGGATCAATATCTAATCAAAGTTTTAGCTATGGTTATGTTGGTGAATTAGAATCCGAGATTTATACTGTGGTTATTAAATTGAAAGGTAAAACAAATCAAACTGAAGTATCAAAACCAATCTATTTAAAAACAAATATTCAATGTTCTACATGTGGAAGAAAATATAAAACTAATTTTAAATTTTGTCCAAATTGTGGAACATGTTTAATCTAACAAAATAGTGAATTGAGATTTGAAAATGATTATCATTTATTGGGAGAAGGTAAATTATGGAAGAAGATTATTTAGAAACTATATGTCCTTATTGTAAAGGAACATACGAAGTTATAAATCCGAAATTTTTAGAATGGTCGTTAAATAATTTTGAGGGCGACGAACCACAACCAACTATTGTGTGTCCAATTTGTTCTGGAAGTGGAACGATACCAACACATACTGGTATTGATATTTTAGAACTAGTGGAAAGATATGAAAATGTCGATGGGACAGATGATGAATTTGAAAATAACTATGATGATGATATAACTGAAGAGGAAGATGAAGAGGAAGAATGAATTATTTAAAATTTACTAAAACTGGTTTTATTTTTGTTGATGAAAATAAAAATATTGAAATCAACAAAACTTTTGATGAAGTCATGCGTATGACTCAAGAAGATTTAGAAGGAACGGGATTTATATTAGATCCCTATTTAAAAGATTTGGCTAAGTTAGCCAAAGAAAAATTAACAGATCCTAGTAGTAAAGCTTTAACCAATGAAAAAGGTGAAGTTGTTATTCAATGGAAAAAAGAAGATGAAGACGCACTTAAAGAAAACTTTGGCTTTTCAATGAGAGATGAAATTTTGAGATCGGTAATGTATTTTTTTGTGTGAAAAAGGAAACAAGATGTATTTAAAAGATTATATAGATGAAAATATAGAAATTAAAAATAATGGTATTTTTGGTTTACGTGCCAGTTTAATAAATGAAAATACATGCCATTTTGCTCATTCGTATGATGAGTGGTTGACGTATGATGAGAGTAATGTACCGCTTTATACTGATATAGAAGATTGGAAGTTATTACTTCCTCATCTACACAAAGTAAAAGATATGGCACTAGAAATAAGTAATTATCGTGATTCAGTTAAAATAGCTGAGTTTCATAGGAATGAAAATAGCTACTATGTTCGGGTAGTAATTGAAGTTAATAAGAAACGATTGTATCGAAATATTGAAATTACATTTGATGAATTTAATCGAGAAGTTTTACATCCACAGCATCAAAAACATATGCCAACTGTTGAATATTTTCCGATGCCTAAACAGGAAATAAAACAAGATCAAGTTTTCGATTATATGATTAAGTATGCTCTTAAGAAATTAGATAATGATACACAAAATGATTATAATTATCTTAGTTCACTAATTACGATATCTGCTGAACCTGATAATTTAACCGTGGTGTTGGGTATTCATTCTATCTCAATGACATATCAAGATTGGGTGTGTCTTAATGATGCAATTTTTCATAGTCAATATGGAAATATCTTTGATCCTTATTTAAGAAAAATAAAAGATCTTGCTGTTGTAATCCAAAATACTATCACAAAAACAGATGATAATGTCAAAGAAACTGAGATGTTTTTTGATAAAGATGGAAAGTTGGTAGTTCGTCCTTTGGATCGTATAAAAAAGGAAAAGGATGCGCGGGAAAGATTAAGAAAACATACTGAAAAAGTATCAACATTTGAAAAAAGGGATGACAGTGTAATAGAAGATTATAAAAAACAACATGATGATGGAATTGAAAACATATGTTTGAAAAATCAAAATAATTCAATGAATTCAATTCAAGGAACTACTCTAAATGAAGAAAATATTAGAGAAAAATATCAAGAATTTCAAGAGAAGAAAGTAGAAGAAGGAAACTAAGATGACATCATTTGAACGAGATGAAATTAATAAAATAAGATTGATACTACTTGAAGCTGGTCAAAAGTGTGAAGAGATTCTAAATAAAGATTATTGTATTGTATGCCATGTTGATGAATCAGAAGATGTTCCAAGACTTGTTTTTAGTTTGGAAAAAATTGGGCGAAATGATAAAATTCTTGCATTACCATCAGATTATGAATTCGATGTTATCATGCCGACAAATGTTGATATGTATCCAGAACCCGAAGAATATGTGAAAACGATGAATGATCCAAATAACGAAACTTTTGTAAATCAATATAGAAAATTTTTAGAAGAAGAAAATTATGGTAATATTAATGTTCCAATTGAAAAGATTGTTGAATCATCTGGAAAATTAATAGATAAGAAAAATGAGAAAACTATAAAAGAAATGGAAAAATTTAAAAAAGTTACTGAAAAGGAAACTTTTGTAAATCACTACAGAAAATTTTTAGAAGAAGAAAATTCTGGTAATATTAATGTTCCAATTGAAAAGATTGTTGAATCATCTGGAAAATTAATAGATGAGAAAACTATAAAAGAAATGGAAAAATTTAAAAAAGTTACTGAAGAGGAAAAAGAAGTGATAAACAGTATTACTAAAATTTCAGGAGAAACTGAAGATCGGTACGAAAAGAAAATTATTGATCGTTATGGTGATAACGCAAAGATTGTTGCTACTGTTGACAAGACAGTGAAACCTAATATGGTTTTAGTGACTGTTGAAAAAGAAACTGAAGATCCAATATCAGAACAAGATAAAATTGAATCAGCCAATGATTTGAAAAAAGTCATAGACGAAGTTGGTAATAGAGAACTCGATGAGACTCATGAATTAACGTGTAGTCTTGATTTAACAGCCGAAAATCCTACGGTTAAATTTGGTGTTAAAGAGAAAGATTCCGAAATAAAAGAAAAAGTCGATATGTCAAATGTTGGTAAACAACTTCATTATTTACAGTGTACTATGAATCTAGTCTTTGAAGATGACAGTGCCGATCTATTATATGGTTCAGTTGACACTATTAAAGTTACGAACTCATTAAAAAAATTATATAGAAATAATAATAAAAATATTACTATAAAAGTAGTTAAAAATAAATATTATGAGTTTGATAAAGAAATGAGTGATCCTGTTTGTTTACAACTTTGTAATACAGATAATGGAGATGTTCTTGATACTATTTTTATTCCTAAATTTAAATCAATTGAATTCTTCTTAGAACCAAACGGTTTGAAGGTTTCGATTGATGATATAGAAGTCAAACAAAGTTATATTAGCTGGTTGCAATCAACACCAGAACTAATCAAAGAAAAATATGGTGCAAAATTCTCAGAGGTATTTCAACGAATTATGAATTTTGCCAATATTGGTCTTATGATTCAAGAAGAATCTAAAGAGACTGATTTTGATATTGTTTTAGAACATGATCACAAATTAAAGGTTGTTATCGGTGATATTGCTGTTAAGTTAGCTCCAGAACAATGGGGAGTAATGTCAAAAAGTGAGTGTTTAAAACGCTATGGTTCTAAGTTTGCTGATAAATTTGATATAATCAAATCTAGATTGTATTATTCAAGGTTTGGTAAGGTTTCTTAATGGATAATAATCTGATAGCTTACTATCCAAATTATTCATTCTTAGATAGTATTTTGTCATATTCAGATTACAAGACTTTAAATTTATATATAGATATAAGAAATATTTTACAACCACTATATTATGAAACTTCTGTGAAAAGTTTAGTAGACACAACAAAAAGGGCGCGATGTATTGATAGTTCAATCTTCGCGTCCTTCCTTTCTTTTTTATCATTTCACAAAAGATATGCGATAAAACGTAATCTTGATATTAATTTTTATGCATTCTTTGAAATTGGACAATCTTATTATCACAAGAATATTGATAAAAATTATAAAATTCGTAGAAAACTTGATGATTTATTTGGTTTAGATAAAGTTGATAAAGATCTATTCGTTTCCATAGTTCAAAATAATTTAAGGCTAATTGAGAAAGCATTTAATAAAGTTCCTAATATAAAAGTTTTTAAATTAGAGAATTTTGAAGCCGACTTTATTCCATACTATCTAATAAAAAATTCATTAGTTCCTGTACAAGATACTTGCCATATTATTTATTCGAATGATCATGATATGTATCAAGTACTTGGTTTAAATAAAAATATTTATCAATTTATTAAATCAAAAGATAATAGACAGATTATTAAACAAAATGATGTACTGTCTAAATATTTGAAATTTAAAAATAACATACCAGATGAATACTTTCCATTAATAATGGCAGTACTTGGTGATAAAGGCGATGATGTTCCTAAAATTAAAAATATTGGACCGAAAACTATTCCTAAGATCATTAACAAATTAGTAGAAATGGTTGGTGGAATGGAAAACTTGTATCAAAACGTCCGCGATAAAAAATCTATATTTAATATCGATCACATAAATGATAAAAATTTATCAGTGATCATAGATGAAGAGAAAAACAACTCTCTTATATCAAATAATTTAAGATTGATATCATTTGAAATTATATCTGAAGTTTTTAAAAATCCACCAAATACTGAAATAATTCAAAAAAGAGATTATGTCTCTAATGTTCTCAACAGTAATATTATTGCTGAGTCAAATACGATGTATCAGGCATTACGAAAAGGGAATGTAGAAATATTAGAAGAAGATATAGATATTTTATTTTCTAATAAAAATCATTACGATTTTGATAATTTTTAAAAGGAGAATATATGAATTATACCGATATGAATGATGAAAGAACCAAATTTACATGTGAAGATTTGAAAGATCCGAAGAATGGTCACATTAGGAAAACTGGCGAATTATACCGAGGAAAAGCTAAGATTGTTTATTCTACAAATGATCCTGATATTGTAATTCAACATTTTACGGATAACGCAACAGCTTTCAACGGTGAGAAAAAAGGAATTATAAAAAATAAAGGAATATATAATAATCAAATATCATCTATATTATTTTCTCATTTAAACCAGAAGAATATTCCAAATCATTTTATTTCTCAATTAGATTCTTATGAGATGTTGGTTAATAAAGTTGATATATATCCAATTGAAGTTGTTGTTCGAAATGTTGTTGCTGGAAGTTTATCTAAGCGATTAGGTATTCCTGAAGGTCAAAAATTATCCAAACCAATCATTGAATATTATTATAAAAATGATAAATTAGGCGATCCGATGATTAGTGAAGATCATATTATATCTCTTGGATTAATAAATAAAATTCCAGAGGACGAGAAATATTTACCTGTTTATAATTGTGAAGTACAACTTATCTTACTAAAATTAAAAAGCATGACGAAAAATATTAATGAATATTTGAAAGAATATTTTGAAAAGAAGCAGATATTGCTAATTGACGCAAAATTCGAATTTGGTTTTGAATTTAATCGAAAGATGATCGTACTAGCTGATGAACTATCACCAGATACTATGAGATTGTGGGATAAAAATACTAATGAAAAACTTGATAAAGATCGATTTCGTAGAGACTTAGGAAAAGTTGAAGAATCTTATATGGAAGTTGTTGACAGGATAACTTGTGAGCGTTCTGTGTAAATTAGGTATTCATGATTGGGAATATTTAGAATCAGTCGGTAAAGAACAACTTAGAAATAATATAAAATATGATTTGTATTTTGAAGAAAGATATAAAAATGATAAACTAAGACCACCTAAGCCTTCATATATACGTATTAAGCCCGAAGGTGGTTGTAGATTATATCATAAAAAAGTTTGTTTAAAATGTGGTAAAAAAATAGATGAAATAACACCACTAAAAAAAGTAATTGAAAAAGAAGAATCGGAACAAGAAAGAATTCAAATAGAACGAAAAAATAGAGCAGAGGTGTTGTGGAACAATAAGGAGTAATAATAATGCTGACACAAAATCGTGTCTTGGAATATATAAAAGACAATTTAGGTTTTGATTTTATGGTCCTTGAGTTAGAAGACTCAAAGATCATTGATTATTTTAAAACATACACTCTTCGTGAATTCTCACGCTACTTCCCAGATGTAAATAAAGTTTATATGAATCAACTTCTGCCAGCATCACAAGTTCCTGGAAGGGGAAATGAATATTACTTTGAAGATCCTGAAGGTTTGGAGATTCTTAATGTTAAAAATGTTTATTATGATATGTCAGATCTTTTGATTAATGGACATCCACCACTTGGTCCATTTACTCAGGGAGAACTACGAAATTGGGCTTTAGATGTTGAGGTTAGTGGGATGTTAAAAATGTTTTCAAACTATGACAGAACAGTTGAATTTATGCATCCCAATATTATAAGAATCTCTCCAACACCAAATAATGTTAGAAATGTCACCATTGAATATGAACGTAATCATCCTGAAGATTTACGAAAGATTCCTAATGAGTTTCAATTATTATTTTGTCAACTTGCTTTGGCTGATATTATGATATTGATTGGAAGAATTAGACAACGATATGGTGGTGGAAATTTAAGAACTCCTTTTGGTGAGATTCCACTTGGTGCAGAAATACTCGAAGAAGGCAAAGAGATGAAAAGAGATCTTGTCGATAAGATGACTCTTGGTAGTTTACCGAATGTCTCATTTGACAGAGGTTAAATAAATGGAAATAGACTGCTCAGTAATAAATACTGAGCAGTCGTTTCTCAAAGAAGGAAAACTTTTTTATGAATGTTTATGAAAATCTTGATTTAAAAAATTTAAATGATGAAATTTGGAAAACTATAAGAGAATATCCAGATTATCAAATTAGTAATTTTGGTAGAGTTAAAAGTTTTAAAAAATATCACGGAACAAATGAAAGAATATTAAAACAAATTAAAACTAAAAAGGGATATTTGAGAATTGATTTGAGTTATAACAAATCTAAAAAAGTTCATGTTCTAGTTTTTGAAACTTTTAATAATTATAAATTAAAAGATGATGAATGTGTTCATCATAATGACGGTGATAAAGAAAATAATTTTACTGAGAATTTGGTAATGCTGCCAGAATCTGAACATAATAAAATTAGTAATATTGGACATATTGTTTCGGAAGAAACCCGAAAAAAAATTAGTGAAAAAAAGAAAGGAATCCATCCGTATAATTTTGGAAAAAATCTTTCAGAAGAACACAAGAATAAATTAAGTAGAATTGCATCTACTAAAACCGGAGAAAAATCTAGAAATCATAAATTATCAAATCGAGATATTTTTGATATTAGAAAATCATTAAAATTGAAATTGTATATACCAAAACAATTGTCTTGGATGTTTGATGTTAGTATATATACGATTTATGATATAAAAAATGGAAGATCTTGGAATGAGGTACAGTTATGAAGATAATCGGATTTAGTGGTCCGTCTGGAAGTGGAAAAACTTCCTTAGCAGAGGAATTGGTTAAAAAGTATCCCGATAAAATTTTTTTGTGTGATGAAGGTACTCACAAAGCATGTGAAGTTCTTGGAGTGAAAACACCGGCTGATGTTTTAGACAAAGACCGTGATAAATTTCAAGAAATGATTATTGAAAATCATATAAATATTTTGAAAACCAAAAGGGATAAAGAGATATTAGTCACAGACAGAACGGTATTTGATATATTTTCATACGTTCTATATTATCATAATACAGTCAGTGATTACTTAAGATCTAAATTATATAATCTATGTTCATTATTTGCGAAGACTAAAGTTTATACGAATGTGATATATTTTCCCATTCTTGAAAATATTGACTTAGATGATGGTTTTAGATCAGGTGAAAAAAGTAGAAATAAATATAAAATTTTTGATTATATGTTGAGGGGAATTTATAGTGAATTTAAACTTGATTGTTTGACATTTCCAGAAACTTCGACATTGGAAGACAGAATTAAAATTTTTGAAATCTTATACCTATAAAAATTGGGAACAAAATTAAAATTGTAAATTGGAGAAATAAGAATGTATAAAATTGAGAAAAAAATTGAAAAGACTAATGATGGCTATATTGCTGAACTAAAGTGTACTGAAGCCGACACAGAACATGAATTTTGTATTTATGGTGATCACTGTGTTTTTGAAGTTCCAAATAGTGTTTGGGGACCATATTATGGCAGAGTCTGTGTTGAAGGAAAAGACATGGAAGAGTTAGAAGAAAACATTGAAGATGTAATGAGAAAAGCACGAAAAGTTATTGCGAAAAGAAGAGGTGCTAAATTCGAAACAATAGAAATATAGGAAATAAAAATGAATGAATCAAAATCGTATATTTATATTTATTTAGATCCAAGTAAGAAAGGTAAATATTGTTATAATGATATTTGTTTTTTATATGAACCCTTTTATGTTGGAAAAGGTAAAAATGGAAGATATAGAGATCTTTATAATAATAGAAATTCACATTTTAGAAAAAAAATAGACGAAATTATTAAATTCTCTAACTTAGGACCAATTATTATAAAATTATTTGAAAATTTGAATGATGATCATGCATATATAATTGAAAAACAATTAGTACAAGAAATTGGTAGAATTCGTGTAGGATCAGGACCATTATTTAATTTAACAGATGGTGGTAAAGGTCTTTGTGGTGAAGATCATAGAGGTAAAAATTGGTCACTTAAAGGGAAGTTGAGATTTGGTGTCGATGCTCCATTTTTTGGGAAGTCACACTCCGAAAAAACAAAGAATAAGATGATAATATCACATAGTGGTAAAAAGATTTCAGAAGAAACTAAAAATAAACTTTCTGAATCTATAAGAAAAAATGTTGAAAAAAATACAAAGAGTGGAAGACACCCATTACAGGTATTGACAATCAAAACAGTCACTCAAATAAAAAAATTGTTTAAATTAGGATTTAAAAATATTGAAATTTCAAAAATATATGGTGTTTCACCAACAACAATTTTAAAAATAAAGCAATGTAAGAGTTGGATACATGTTAAATAAATTATATATTGGTATAGATCCATCATTTACAGGGGCTGGAATAATTACTCTGAATGAAAAATGTGATATAGTAGCATCAAAATTATTTGAGACAAAAAACACTGAAGAAATGGAAGATCGTATAGTCAGTATATGGAAAGAAATCAAGAAATATATTGAGAAAGATTCGATTATTTATATGGAAGGCGTCTCACATAATTCAAAAGGTGATGCTGGTTTACAATTAAGTGCTCTTCATTATTATATTCGGATAATGTTGAAGAGTGAAAATTTAAAATATAAAGTGATACCACCAACGGTTTTGAAAAAATTTATAACTGGAAAGGGAAATGTTAAAAAGAATGTGATGTTATTAAAAGTTTATCAAAAATTTGGTATTGAGTTTGATAATGACAATTTAGCTGACAGTTATGGGTTGGCAAGAATGGCATACGAGGAAAATAATAAATGAAAAAATACTTAATAGGTGATAGTGATTCAAACAAAGTTGAAATGACAATTGATGAATTAAAAGAAAAAATACTATCATATAAAGATCCAGAACCAGATGAAAAACTTCCAGAGAGAGATGGTTGTTGTATATGTCTGAGAAGAATCAATTCATGGTTTCATAGTAGTGGTTGTGTTTGTAGTCCAGAATGTAATTTTATTTATAATCAAGTTTTTGATATTAAAAATAATCCAGAGAAAAGTATTTTTGATAAATTAAGAAGAGATTTATGGATAGCAAGGGGATGGCAAATTCCAACTACAAAATGGAGTGATATAAAATGGAAAAGCCAATAGAAATAAAAACAAAAGAGGAATTTGTTGATATTTTTAATCAACCAAAAGAATTAACTGAAGAACAAAAAAGAATAATTTCTGAAAATATAAATAAAGAATACAATCCTTGGTTTATACGTATTAATGAAAATGAATTAGATCCACGTATATTTTAATAGGATTAATTAAAATGAATAATTATTATATTTATATTTATTTAGATTCGAGAAGCCCTGGAAAATATTGTTATGAAAATTTTAGTTTATTATATAAACCAATTTATGTTGGAAAAGGTAAAAATAATAGATGGAAAAAAATTAATAAATATGACAGAAGCGATTATTTTATCAATAAAATAAATAAAATTAAAAAATCTGGATTAGAACCAATAGTTATAAAATTATATGAAAATTTAAATGAAAAAGAATCACTTAAAAAAGAAGTTGAATTAATTAGTGAAATTGAAATAGTAAATCCTGGAATTCTTGTTAATATGACCAATGGTGGTGATGGAGTAAGTGGATATAAATTCTTAAAAGAAACAATAGAAACAATTTCGAAAAAACGAAGAAAAAACTATCAGGACATCGAAAAAGAATTTCAAAGAAGAAATTATAAATTATTAATAACTGAAGATGAGTATAAAAATAAAAATACAAAATTAAAATATATTTGTCCAGAAGGTCATGAAGGTTCTATTTGTTGGAGTGGTTTTCAACAAGGAAAAGGTTGTCATATTTGTGGTCAAATTTATGGAAGAGAAAAACGAAAAAAAGATTATCAAGATATTAAAAACGAATTTGAGAGAAGAAAATATGAACTATTGGCAGAAGAAAAAGATTATAAAAACGTTTTTACAAAATTAAATTATATTTGTCCAAATGGACATACAGGTTCAATGAGTTGGGGTAATTTTCATAAAGGATATGGTTGTCCAATTTGTTTTAATGAATCGCTTTCTGAAAAAATGAAAGGTAAAAATTCAATATTAATAATTCAAGATGTTATTCAAATAAAATTATTATTAAAAGAAGGAAAATTAACTCAACAAGAAATTGCTGATATATTTGAAGTCAATCAAATGACAATTTCAAAAATAAAGAATAGAAAAACTTGGTCATACATTGAAATATAAGGATAAATTTCATAAATGGAAAAATTTATAGTCGTTGAACACCATGCAAAACATGCTGGACTACACTGGGACGTCCGTTTTACAGTTCCTGGTAAAAAAGATTGGGATAGTTTCGCGTCTCGTAAAGAACCTCCTTTAAAGTTTGGAGACAAACGGATGATAATTCGGACAACGTGGCATAAACCGGAAGAAGCCCTTTTTTTAGGAAAAATTGAGACTGGTTATGGAGCTGGGGAACTTATCCAATGGGATGGTGGAAACTGTGAATTAATGAAATATAAACCAAATCATATAGTTATAAATTTTCATGGCAATAAACTAAATGGTATTTATCACTTTATTAGCATGGCTAGTATCAAAAAACCAATAAGTGAAAAAGACAAAACCTATTTATTCTTTAAAGGCAAGATGGCTTAAAATGATAAAAACAAAATTCGTATTAATGAGTCATATTATAAATAAAAAAACACATTATGATATTAGATTCAAAGTTAAAAAAAATAAATGGGCGAGTTTCGCTATTATAAAAGGAATACCACTTGAAGGAAAAAAATCATTAGCAATTAGAACAAAAGATCACGGAAGAATTAGTGCGTTATTCACTGGGAAAACCAAAAATGGTAGAATAACTAAAATTGATTCTGGATTGTGTGAGATTTTAAAATATAATAAAAAACATATTGTTATAAATTTTTATGGATCTCAGTTAAAAGGAATATATCACTTTGTTTATGTTTTAGGTAAAGAGGATCAATATTTAATATTCAAAGGAAACTATAATGAAACTGATTGAAAATTATCTATCAATTATTAATGAAGGTGAAGATGTACAAAATAAAATTATTGAATTTTTTCAGAAAAATAAAATACATGATGATGAACAAATACATGACTTCGCTAATAAGTTGGGTTTACCTCCTGATAAATTAGAAGTTGAAATATATAAACTATTATCAATGTTCATCAATTTAAAACATGGAAATGATCCAGATGACAAATATGATTCTAAGCAACTTAAGAGAGGAATCGAAGTTGAAAAGGAACATATTGATAATCCTATAGTTTCTAAAATGATAGCGAAGGCACATCTAGCCGAAATACCAGATTATTATACAAGACTTGATAAAATGGAATCAGACGCTGATATTAAAGATTAAAGGAGATGTGAATGTCAGAATATATTTCAAAAATGAAAGATATAATTAAAAGATTATCTGAATTAAATATAGCAGATATTGATTATGAAGACTATGATCCAGATATAGAAATCGCTAAAGATTTAATTATTGAGGCAAGAAGTATGATTCAATTGGGAGGATTAGATGCCTGATTTTGGAACACCGTTTAAAGGGAATGATTTAAATCGAGATACGAAATTATCAAAAGAAGAAATGACAAGAGCACTGCGTTTTTCCATTGCTGCTGAATCGGAAGCCATCCAATTGTATGAACAACTGGCAAATGCCTCAAATAATTTTTTATTCCAAAAGGTTATGAGAGACATTGCCAAGGAAGAGAAGGTACATATAGGAGAATTTATGAGGGTCTTATTTGAACTAGATCCAAGTGAACAAAAAGTTTATGAAGAGGGATTCAAGGAAGTTGAAGACATGATAAGAAAACCGAGTAAATTGTAATTTATAGTGACTTTATTTTTTTTAGCGATTATTACAAATAAGTAAGAAAAGGATTCTCCTGTTCTTAAATTTTAAAATTGTGGAGAATGAAATGGAAATCTCACCTGAAACTTTACCGATTGCATCATTTGAAATAAATACAAATGATGATCCTACCCTGGAAACGATAAGTCTAACCCTATTTGTTGCTGGATGTGTTCGAAAATGTCATGGATGTCAGAATCCAGGACTACAAGAAGTCAACAACATAAATCATAAATTATTTTTTTTAGATGAAGTACAAGAACTAATCGAAAACAGATTATGCCTAATCAGTAGTATTTGTTTTTGTGGTGGAGATTTTCTTCCATTATATAAACTTCAACTTAAAAAATTAATTGAATTTTGTAAATCTAGAAGTTTAAGAACCATCTTATATACAGGAGAATTATTTGAAAATATTGATGAATATTTTAAAATTAATATTGATATAATTATTGATGGTCCATACGATCAAATGAAAAGAACGAATAAATTTCCCGCATCGTCAAATCAAAGATGTTGGATAAATGGTGTACAAGCGAATCCCGAAAATTTAGAAATCAATAAAGGAGTCTATTAATGAAAAATCAAATTAAAATTTATAAGAGGGTTAATAATTATGCTTAGGATTGACATGGACTTTCCATCAGATTTTAATGATCTATATAATAAATTCAATAATACCCAGAAAGGAAAAGAATATTTAGAGTTATCTGGAATCTCCAGAGACAAATTGGATATTGCGACGATAAGTAGACAATATTTTGAAAATCACACGAGTGATGTTTCTGTTGATCCCAATGCTAATGTTGGACAGTTGAAAAATTTAAATACCTTTTCATCTGAAATTATGAAAGGTTTGATGAAACTAGATGGATACTATCTATTATGGAGATACATCCAGAAATTATTTGGATTGGAAGAGGCAAATAGATTAATTTCAAGTTGTATTGATGGAAAGTTTTATCCCCATGACTTAACAAAGATTAACGTACCATACTGTGTTGCTGTATCAACATTCAATATAATGTTAATGGGAAGACCATATGGTACACTTCAGAGTAAACCACCAAAAAGAGCATCGTCGTTTATTGCACAGTGTATTGAACATCTAATGTCAATGAGTCAAGAGTTTGCTGGTGCTGTTGCCTTTGGTGATTTATTAGTCAATTATGCATGGTATATTAATAAAGAAGTTAATGAGATGATTCATGATATTAATAGAGATCGTTCACTATCTGATGGAAATATTTTTTTAAAAGATAATATTTGGCATGATGAACTAAAAATTGAAAAAAAGATTGAAAATGATTTCCAGTCATTTGTCCATGTTGCAAATAATAATTTTAGAATTGGTGGTGATAGTCCATTTTCGAATATTTCACTGTACTGTCGAAAAACAATAGAAAACATGTTTGAAAATTATTACTATCCAGATGGTACTGCTCCATTAGATATAATTGATACAATCATGGCAGTTCAAAGAATTTTTATGAAATTTATTTCTCAAAAAGATCCTATGTCTAATATTCCATATCGATTTCCGATTGTTACGGTTAATTTATTTGTTGATGGTGAAACCAGAGAAGTCGAAGATAATGATGTATTAGAACAATTGGCTGAAGCTAATACCGAAGGTGTATTTAATATTTTTATTACAAATGACAAAGCCAGAATTGCGTCATGTTGTAGGATGATTAATAATAAAACCGATTTGATGGAATATAAAGGAATTGATAGTTTTGGAAATGGTGGTTTAAATCTAGGTAGTCATCGTGTTGTTACAATAAATTATGCAAGATTGGCAAGAAAATCAAAAAATATTGAAGAATTTAAAATTAAATTGAAAAATGCGATGATTGATTCGGCAAAAATATTAGTTGCACATAGACAACTAATAAAAGAAAGAATCGATCAAAATTTCCTTCAATTTTTTAAACCACTAAAATGGTTGGATTTAGATACAATGTTTTTTAGTACAATCGGTTTTAATGGAATATATGAAGCGTTTAAATTTTTAGGAATCGATTTGATTAATAATCAGGATATGGCAATCGATGTTTTTCAATATTGTAATAATATTATTAATGAGTTGGCTGCTGAATATCAAGTTCCTTTCAATTTAGAACAGATACCAGGAGAAGGTGCTGCCATTAATCTTGCTAAAAAGGATCGTATTTATTTTGGAGATAATGAATATTTATTATATTCAAATCAATTTATTCCATTATGGGAGAATGTTGATTTAATCACCAGAGCTAAGATTGATGGTAAATTATCCAAGTTCTTTGGTGGAGGTGTGATAAGCCATTTAAATATAAGTTCAAGAACTAGTAAAGAACAAATGATTAAATTGATAGCATTCGCCGCATCTTGTGGATTGGATCATTTTGCTCTAAATGCGTGTTTTTCTAAATGTTCTAATGGTCATGTTTCCGTAACTAATGGAACATCATGTCCAATGTGTGGAGAACAAATAAGTGAGAAATATACACGAGTTGTAGGATATCTCACACCAATTAATAATTGGGTAAAAGAGCGTAGAGAATATGAATTTCCCAGACGGAGATTTGAACAACTAGAAATATAAGGAGATTTTTAATATGATATTGAAACCAACTGAAATTTGTCCGTATGCTGATAATTGTAGATATCATCATAAAAATGAATATCTCAATTTTTGCCAAGGTACGGTTGAACGAGATAATGAATTTTTTTGTCAATATGTTGATATAAATGGCAATATTTCTGAAAATGGTCAGTTGAGAAATAGTTTAGATATAACTGGTAAAATGAAATTAATAATGGAATAAATATGAAAATCTATGAAAATTTAGATTTACAATATTTGAAAAATGAAATTTGGAAGAATATAAAAGATTATTTAAATTACCAAGTTAGTAATTTTGGAAGAATCAAAAGTTTTAAACAAGATAAAATAAATGGAATAATACGAAAACAGTATAAAGATAAAGATAATTATTCTATAATTAGAATGTGTCAAAACGGAGAATCAAAACATAAAAAAGTTCATATTTTAGTTTTTGAAACTTTTAATAATTATAAATTAAAAGATAGTGAGTGTATTCACCATAAAGATGAGAATAAAGAGAATAATTATTATGAAAATTTAGAAAAGATTAATAAATCAAAACATTCAAAAAATCATAATCAAGGAAAACATCATTCTGAAGAATCAAAAAGGAAAATGAGTAAAAATCATGCTGATTTTAAAGGAGAAAATTCATCAAGTCATAAATTATTAAATCATGATATCTATGATATTAGAAAGTCGTTAGAATTAAAATTATATACTGTAAAACAATTATCTTGGATGTTTGATATTTCAGCTGCTCAAATTTATAGAATAAAAAATAGAGAGAATTGGAAGGAAACCGACAATGATTGAAAATCTAGATTCACTTATAAATGAATTTAAAGAAAATAGAGAATCTTTAAAAAGTATGATAATAGAATTAGATAAATTAAAAGAGAAAATTTATATTATATTTCCAGATAAAGTAGATAATAAATATATTAGATTTTTTGAAGAAAAAGTTAAAGCAGTTACTGCTTTATTTGGAGAAATATTAAATATTCGAAAAGAAATTAACAAAAGTCTAAAAGATGAAATTGAATTTAAAAGGCGTTTAGACGAAGGTGAAGAAAATGACGTCTCGAATAATATTGATATTAGATCTCTTGCTGCAAAAATTGAATTATTAAATAAAAACAAATTCAAACATGAGAATAGTGAGGAAAATATATGAATGAAGAATTAAATGAATTTGAAGAACAGAGTGACGAATCAAATGAAGAATATGTTGAAGTAGAAATAAATAAAGAAGAAGTACTCGGTGATATTAAATTAAAAGTTGATGTTAACGATATTGTAGTAAAACCTAAAAGAAAAACAAAGAAAAAATCAAAAGTTGATTCTAATGATATTCAATTAATGACTGATGATGAAGCTTATGAAAGTTCACCAGATGATGTTAAAGAATTATATGATGAATTTTATGGTTTTTTGGAAAAAACTATTGATTTAAAATTAGATGCTGGTGTCAAAGATATTATTCCAACAGGTATTGATCTTGTCGATGCTATATTGGGTGGTGGATTCGCAAGCGGTGTTTTAAATATTGTTGTTGGTCCTCCTGGTTCTGGTAAGTCAATGTTGGTTGGGCAAACAATAGGATGTGGTCAAGAAAAGTACAATGGTCTTATAATGACCGCATATTTAGATTCTGAATACTCGATGTCTTCTGCTCGTCTGGCCAACTTGGGAGTTATTAAACCTAAAATTAGACCCCATGTTGGTGTTACTGTAGAGACTCTTTTTCAATTTTTAGAAAGTGTGTGTACTTTTAAAGATAAAAGAAAAGATGATTCTCCTGCTATTATTGCGTGGGATTCTATCGCAAATACTCTATCAAAGAAAGAACTCGAAGCAGAAGACATTAATAAAGTAGTGGGATATAGGAGTAGATTATATTCTTTCTTAATTCCAAAATATGCAATGAAACTTAGTCAATATAATGTTTGTTTATTAGCTGTAAATCAATTACGAGATATAATTGCGATTAATCAATACAACAAACCATCTAATGATTTGAAAAATATGAATCAAAATCAAAATATGCCTGGAGGGAAAGCCATAAAATTTAATACTTTTCAATTAGTTGAAGTTAAACAAAAATCCTTTTCTGAAAAAGATCAAACTAAGATGGGATTTAAAGGAATTATTTCTAGTGTTAATTGTATTAAAAATAAATTATATCCATCGAATATTTCAATTGAAATATTGGGAGGTTTAAATCATGGATTTTCAAATTTTTGGTCTAATTATAAATTTTTAATGGACAAAAAAAGAATTGAAACCGGACAATATCACTATTTAATAAGTTATCCAAATAAAAAATATCATCTCAAAGAAGCTTTGATATTGTATAATACGGATAATAATTTTAAACTTGCTTTTGATGAAGTGGCAAAAAATACAATATATGAAGAAATTATAAAACCAAATGAAGTATAATGAAAAAATAAATAATTATTATATTTATGTTTATTTGGATACTAGAAAAATAGGACAATATTGTTATGATAATATCTGTTTTTTATATAAACCATTTTATATTGGAAAAGGAAAAGATAGAAGATTAGAAAATATTAAAGATGGTAGAAGTAATGATTTTATTGATATAATAAATGAAATTAAAAAATATGGATTAGAACAAATAATTATAAAGTTATATGAAAATTTAAACGAAAAACAATCTTTTGAATTAGAAACTAAATTAATTAACGAAATTGGAAGAATTGATTTAGAAACCGGACCTTTAATTAATAGAACTTCAGGAGGACAAGGAAAAAGTGGAAATATTGTTTCTGAAGAAACAAAAGAATTGATAGCTAAAAAACAAAGAAAAAATTTTCAAAATATTAAAAAAGAATTTGAAAGAAGAGATTATATTTTACTAACAGAAGAAAAAGATTATAAAAATGCCAATGATACGAAATTAGAATATGAATGTCCAAAAGGACATAAAGGTTTTACTGATTGGTGTCATTTTCAACGAGGACGAGGTTGTCCAATTTGTGATGATAAATTAGATGAAATAGACATCATTCATATAAAATTATTTTTAGAAACAGGAATATTAAATCAACAAGAAATAGCTGATATATTTGATGTTGATCAATCAACAATTTCAAAAATAAAAACAGGAAAACTTTGGAATTATATAGAAATTTGAAATGGAGAATAAAATGATACCAATTATTGGCGAATATGATAATGATTATGATAAATTATTAAGAGTTTGTAATATGACTGAAGCTGAAGAAATTGATGAAATAAGAAGGAACGTTGAGGAACAAATGGGTGTAGTTGAAGAAACAGAAATTCAAATTTTTTTTAAGAAAGTACATGAATTGGCAGTGATTCCACAATATGCAACTCCTGGATCTTCAGGTTTTGATTTAGTCGCTATAGAAGATTGCTATCTCGTACCGGGAGTTATAACACCAGTACGAACAGGATTGTGTATAGAACTTCCAGATCCCAATTCTACGTATCCATTTACTTTAGAAATGCAGATTAGACCGAGATCTGGACTTGCTCTTAAATATGGTATAACTATACCAAATACACCTGGTACAATAGATTGTGATTATCGTGGTGAGATAATTATTCCTATGACTGTTATTAAATATAATTTAAATCAGTGTACGTATTTTGATATTGGTGAACAAACCATCCACTTTGGTATTAGTCAAGAGGGTTATCAAATAAAGTCTGGCGACAAAGTAGCACAAGGAGTAATCAATCCTATATTTTCATCGAATATTATTAAAATTTTTGAATCTACTGATTTAAATGAGACTGAAAGAGGAAGTAATGGGTTTGGAAGCACTGGAAAATAAGAATATTAAGTATTGGGAACAAAATATAAATGAAATAATTTTTTTTAAAAAAATTAAATTTGGCAAAAAAGTGTAAGGAGTATTAAATTATGAGTATAACAGAATTTTTGAAGGATAAATTAACCCC
>Ga0180007_10001596_pt1 | contig 29835 bp, 41 predicted proteins | sample MM_PC_MetaG_FD_121122 | JGI IMG/M metagenome (GOLD analysis project Ga0180007, IMG submission 121122) | Groundwater microbial communities from the Aspo Hard Rock Laboratory (HRL) deep subsurface site, Sweden - MM_PC_MetaG | ecosystem: Environmental > Aquatic > Deep subsurface > Groundwater... | reverse complement strand
TGCAGGAAAGATATTCTGTTGCAAATGATTGTATTGAAGAAATAAAACGATATAAACAACATAATAAATTGACAGTTACAAGGTCAATTGTTGAAGATTTAAATGATGAACTCTTAGACCTTTCTTTACACAAAAATAATGCTTATGTCAAAAAACTCATACAAAAAGAAAAACTCAGCAAAGAAACAATTAATGAGTTATATGATAATCTGTTGGATTACAGGGATGATTCTTTCTCTAAAGTTTATGGATTGGATGAAAAAATCATTAAAGAAGAATCCTCAAATATTAGCGATTTAAAAAAAATAATTGATGGTGACTTAAAAACTGTTGAAGAAACAAACGGTGAAACAAAATCTATGTATTTTTGGAAAAACAAACTTGAATACATCAAAGAAGAATTATCTGAAGTGAAACTAGAAGAAATTTCATTGCATGATTTAGACACAATAAAATACTTGATAAAGAAAGTTTCAAAAAGTAATTATTTGAAAAAGAAAGTCGAAGAGAATCGCGAAACATTCACTCTTAAAACAGAAGCGTTATATGAATTAAGAAAAGTCTATGATGAAGGCTTTGAATTTTTGGCTAAAAGACAAGAAATAAAACAAACACCTAAAACAAACAGGCTAAAAAAGAGATTGAAAACAACATTTTTTGATATGTTTAACACTTCAAAAAAAAGATATTCTAACACACTAAACGCAAACGCAGAATGACATTTGAGTTCTGAAGAAAAAGTTATTCTTAGCAAAGAATAATAATTTTAAGTTTATTTTAGACAATCTTTTTAAAAGTATTAAATATTCTTTTCTAAACATTGACAGAAAGCCCATTAGAAGAAAATATAAGATATCAAAATACACTAGAAAAACTAGTGAAAAAAAGGACGAAAGAGTTGCAATATAAGATAACTACGTTGGAAATGAGTCATTCTGCTATAGAAAACCTGATTGATGCGATATGTTTTACTGATGCAAATGACAAAATAACTTTTGTGAATGGCTCTTTTCTAAAAATGTATGGCTATGAAAAAGAAGAACTTATAGGTCAACACATCAATATTGTCAGACCTCAAACTCCAAAAAAAATATTTGCTGGTAAAATTAACGGTATAATTCCTAAAACAATGATTGATGGTGGATGGGAAGGAGAGATTAAAAACGTGAAAAAAGACGGAACAGAGTTTTCAATCTATTTATCGACAGCACCAATTAATAATGCATCAGGAAAAATTATAGGTTCAGTGGGTGTTGCAAAAGACATCACAGAACGCAAGAAAACAGAAGACAGTTTGAGAGAAAGAGTTAAGGAACTTAATGGGTTGTTTGGTTTGAGTAATCTAATTGAAAAAGTTTCAACGCTGGATGAATTAATAATAAGATTTGCAAAAGAGATTGTTTCTCCAAGCATGAATTTTTCAGATGAAGTTCATATAGGATTTCAACTTGATGGAAAAGAATATATTTCCTGTCATGAACACAAACCAGGAAACATTCCATATAACTTTATTGCACCAATATTAGTTGATGGAGTGCAGAGGGGTAAACTTACAGTTTGTTATCTCAAAGAATTGCCTCTTTTGGAAGAAGAACAAAAACTTGTTTTTGCATTTGCAAAGAGATTTGGAAAAGTTATTGAAAAAAAAGAAGCAGATGAAGCTTTAAAAGAATCTGAAGAAAAATACCGTTCATTAGTTGAAAAGATAGAAGAAGGGTTAGGTATAGTTGATGAAAATGAGAATTACACCTATGCTAATCCTGCTCTATGCAAACTCTTGGGTTACTCTGCAGAAGAATTAATTGAAATGAATCTAAAAGACCTTATACCTAAAGAAGAATACAAAAAAATTTTGGAGCAAACTAATTTTAGAAAAAAAAGAGATTCAAGTAAATATGAAACAATAATGATTGGAAAAGATGGCAAATATAAAGATGTAAGTGTTACAGCCAGTTCGATTTTTGGTGATAATGGAGAATATAAAGGTGCCCAAGCAATAATTATGGATATCACAGAGCAAAAAGAAAGGTTTAACGCAATGCAGAATGAACTTGATGAAATAAAAGGACTTGATGGTTTAATACCTATCTGTGCTGGTTGCAAAAAAATTCGTGATGAAGATAAAGAAAGCCACCCATGGGTTAATCCTGAACAATATATTATGGAACGTTTACCTAACGTAAATTTCTCGCATGGCATGTGCCCTGATTGTTTAGAAAAATTCTACCCAGAATTTTATGAAAAAAGAAAATAGGCATTGATATATAGTATTATGGATTGTAATCTTTAGGCTTGGGCGGGGGTAAAGGCGGATAATGTCCGGGGTAAGTCTCCCCTCCATGATGATGACCAGTCCACCAAGTTCTATTATTATCGGATTGTAAAAACTGAAATGATTGAATTGTAGGAACTACAAAAATACCCAAAACCATTTTTTTTAAGAACTCTCTTCTTTGAATATTATAAGGCTTATTCTTGTCTTCTGAATATCCCGATATTTCTTCAGATATTTTAACCTCTAAATTGTTTTTGTTCTCCACCATAGTATATTTATATAATTGATTTAGTATAAATAAGTTCTGTTTTTTTCAATTATTAATTAGATTATTAACAAAAAGCAGAGGTTTTTGCAAACTCAGGTCAAGGTTTAACACACAAAAATTCTTTTGGATTCTTTGTTGTCTCAAAAACAAAATGTGTTTGAGCAATCCATTTTGAATTTCAAAATTAAAAATTCTGTTGAGGAGAACTTATTTTTTTCACTCAGGGCACATTATTTATAATTTAGTGCTCTATATATAAAATTTAATAAATGAGTTAATCGAGTTATGAATATGAAAAATAGTAAAAGACATTTAAAATTAAAAAACTATTTAAGTAATACAGGTATATTATTAATTAATTTGTATAATTTGATGGTGTAATTATGAAATTGTTTTTTGTAACTTCAAACAAATCGAAATATGTTTGGGCAAGAGAACGACTTAAATCTATAGGTATAGAATTAGAACAACGTAAAATTGATCTTCCTGAAAGTAGAGATTTAGAAGTTCGTAATGTGGCAATTGCTAAAGCAAAAAAAGCATTTAACATTTTAAAAAAACCTGTTATGGTTGAAGATAGAGGGTTTTATATTGAAGCATTGAATGGCTTTCCAGCAACATTCATAGAATTTATGCATAAAACTATAGGTGTTAAAGGATTAATGAAATTGATGAAAAACAATACAAATCGCAAAGCTTCATTTATTTCAGTTTTAATATATATTGATGAAAAGGGAAGTGTCAAGACATTCAAAGAAAAAGAAGAAGGTTTTATTGTTACAAAAATCGCAGAAGGAAATTGTAGAGGGTGGGGCAATCTTATGAATATTTATGGTCATGAAATTTATCCTGGTCGAGCATTATCCGAATTAAACGATGAAGAATGGAAAAAATATCAGGATGTTATTTCAGAAAATGATTATCTGTCAAAATTTTACAACTGGTTTATCAATGAACGTGGTGCTGACGATTAGATTACATTCTTGCAGATTTTACAGTTATTTTCAATAAATGTTTCTCTAAATACATCATAAATAAACATTGAGCTTTTTCTATTCTTAAAAATTTCTTTATATTTGGGAGTTATTTTTTTATTTTTACTTATATCTTCAAGAAGTTTAAAACTATCCCCAAATGTTGCTCGACCTCCAAATAACTTTTTTCTTTGCAAGATATTTTTTGGAAGACCGGAATTTTGAAAGGATTTTTTGATAATATTTTTTCTGTAGCTTGAAAACCATTCATTTTTGGCAGTTGAATGTCCATGAAAATAATATCTGGATGGTTTTCTTCAAAGATTTTGATAGATTCATCACCTGTTGCAATACTTTTACATTGAAAATTTTCTTTTAAGATTAATTTCTCTAAAGAATTTTGTATATGATACTGATCTTCAACAAGAAGAACTTTTATGTTCTTATCTGATTTTATTGTCATGATTTTATATAAAGGTAATACTTCGTCATATATAAAACTATACTTCAGACAGGAAAACGAATAAAAATGTAAAAGAAAAAGACTCTTTACTTTCTTGCTTTTTCAAGTCTTCCATGTAATAATGCGTTTAATGACTGGTCGTTGACTTTTATAACTTGCCATCGAACTCCAGGAATGTCTCCTTTTGAACGACCCATTTTTCCACCAATGCACTCAATCATAACTTCATCATGCTCATCGATTAGTTTTGTTGCGCCGTCGCCAGGGCAAAAAGCAGTTACTTGTTTTCCGTTTTTTATCAGCTGTACTCTAACACATTTTCTCATTGCCGAGTTTGGTTGTTTTGCTTCAAGTTGTACTTTTTCTAGAACTATTCCTGATGCTTGTGATGTGCCACCTAAAGGATCTGATTTTTGTTTTAGGTTAAATGTTTTTTTCATAAACCGTTTGTCTGCGTATCGACTCTTTTTTCGTCTCTTTTGTAGCTTTTTTGCTGCGTTCAATCCTCTTGATTTATTTGCCATGATTATCACATATCTTTTTGAGTATTTTTTAAAAATCTGCTTCTATTTATAAATCTTTTTGAATATTTCACATCTTTTTATTGACATAAATCGTTGATATGCCTTTCATTACAACCATCACAATTAGAACTATCAATAAAGACTTATCAAAAGGCATTTCTAAGTCTAAAAAACGATTTTGATATACTTGAAACAGCATTATAGCAACTATTGCCACAACTGCTGTAAACGATGCGTTTCTTTCAATGATTAGTTGATGTTTGTTTTCTCTTTCATCATGTACTTTGGAAAGTTTTGTCATGATAATTAATACATCTATTATGAATATTGTGATGACTGCTCCAAATAACCATGATTTAATGTTGTCTGGTGCTGGTAACAGAGATATAAGGCCGCATAATGCCATTATTATCACCACATATAACCATCCTTGCCAGGTTTTGGGTCTTAGTCCCCAGCCAAATATTCTGTATGTGAACCATTCTGGTTTTCCAATCATTGTATTCACCTCGTTAGTACTTTTTGTTCTCTTCAAATATTAAATAGGTCTTCAACTTTACATTTGAATTCTTTTGCAAATTTCAGAGCTAATTCTAAGCTCGACATATATCTTCCGCTTTCTATTGATATTATGGTTTGTCGGGTTACATTGACTTTTTCTGCTAATGCTTCTTGACTTAAACCTTTTTTTTGCCGATATTCTTTTAATTTATTGGTCGATAGCGTCATTTTTCTGTAAAGTTTACTTTACGTAAAGCTCACTTTACTATTTAAATGTTTTGTTTATTTGTTATTACTTATGAGTTGTAAAAAACCGAAACATTTATATATTGGTTTGATTATATGAATAAAAAAAACATATCAAAAAAACGAGGTAAACAAAAATGAACCCAGAAGAACAAGAATTATATGTGCAAGGATCTACATCTGATCTAATGAAAAAGTTAGCGACAAATGCTATGAATATGTGTCAAATCTCAGAAAGACTAAAGAAACCTGAATACAAACCAATGAATGAAGCAGATATAATCTGTCTATTTGTAGACAGAGAAATACCAATAACTTATGACACAAGTATTGAAATCAAATTACAAAATAGTCTTACTAAAATTAATCTTCTTTTCGGAGCATTCTATAATCATGTTGACAAAATGCGTGTCACGAGTGCCGAGTTAAGTAATCGTCTAAAAAATTAACTTTTTTATTCTTATCCTTTTTTATTCAAAAAATCTCACATCAACTAGGTGAAATAACTTGAAACACATAATAATATCAGATACTCATGCACCTTGTTGTATTGAAAAAATACAGTCATATTTGAACGAGGTTTTGAAACAACACACAGATGTTGATGCAATTGTGATAAATGGCGACTTATTAGGGATTTTTTCAATGGATAAAAGCAGTCTTCACAAAGGAAAAGACCTGTCTACAGAGGAGCTTGATAATTATTTAAAAGCTGCAGCACCAAAGTTTTACAATGAATTCAAACGAACAGGAAGCATAACTGCTGATATGATCAAGGAATATGTTGAAGAGAGATATGAATGGGCGTATGACAGGATTTTCGAATTTTCAAAGCTGAAAAAAACAATTTTTAACATGGGAAACCACGAATCACCGCTTCACTTCTTAGTCTTGGAAGAAATACCATTTCTTACAGGGTGTGACCCTAACATTATTAAATCAATTGATAAAAAAGAATTAAACATAATATTTGAGCTATTCGAGTCAAAACTACAAAAATTAGAGCAAGAAGGTAACTTCAAATATATAAGAAATGATGTTTATGTTGACGAAGACACGCTCATCGTAGGTATTCCTGGCGAAAGCCACGCAACAGAGGGACAAGATTTTTTTTCACAAAAACAAGAAGAAAAAACAAAAGAACTAATCGAAAAAGCGAAAACTCATCTAAGTAAAGTTTCAAACATAATAATTTATAATCACACACAAGGAAAATATAATCATACTACAGGAGAGTTTAATACTGCATCAAAAAGTTTAAGAGAATTCATGCACAACATACCACCAAACGTATTACGAAGGGTTTTTGTGCAGTCACATAATCACTGGCCACACAGTCAATTCATGATTAACAATGGCTTTAACATACTGCTTAATAATGCAGGATTACACGACGGAATATTCAATTTAATATCGTTTGACATGTTAAATATTGAAGCACATGATATTGATTCGACAAATAAACGAACAACAAAGATGAAGATTGGAACAGAATCAAAGCCTTTCAAGAACGATGAAGAACTGCTTGCAAGATACTATCCAAATCCTAAAGCAGTAATTGCAAGAAACGAAGCCTATGCACTTTTAAATACACTAACTATTTCTTTATAAAGATTATTTTGTTTTTTGTTTTTTCATTAATTGTTCACATTTGTAACGCGGAGAAACTGAGAATTTGTAAACCTCATCACCTTCGATGCCTGCTTTTTTTAAGGATTTGATGAATTTCACAAAAACCTCATTTGTAGCTTTTACATCGGACATTGCTCTATGAGCCTGATTATTTTTCACTTTGAAATGCTTGCAAATAGAAGATAATCTTTTGCTTGGCAAGTCTGGTAATATCCTTGAAGCCAGCCTTCTAGTACAAACCTTTTTGTTATTCATGATAGTTTTAAGAATTCTTTCAGCACTATAATTCAAGAATCCAAAATCAAATGTGGCATTATGAGCAACCATTGGATGTTCACCCAGAAAATCTAAGAATTCTGGTAAAACTTCTTTTATTTTTGGAGCGTCTTTAACCATTTCATCAGATATTCCTGTAAGCCTTGTTATAAATGATGGGATGTGTCCTCCAGGATTTACAAGTGTCTGATACTCACCAACAACCTTTCCCTTATTAACTTTTACCGCTGCAATCTCTGTTATTTTGTGCATATATTTTGAAAGCCCTGTTGTTTCAATATCCACTACTATGTATTCATCCATTTATAACCACAAAAACTTATTTTTTTCATCTCTTAATAAATTTATCTGTGATTTAGAATGACTATTTTCAAGATTTTTTAACCCAGCAATAAGGGTCGCAACCAGGATTATTTGTAAGTTTATAATTTAAGGCTTTACATCCGCCAAAACACTTATCTCCAAATAAACAATTCTTATCATAACAATCTTCTGAAAACTCAACTATTTTTGGATTATTCCATATTTCACCAACACTAAGAGTTTTGATGTTGCCACAATCTATATTATCAATGTATGAACAAGGAGTTACCATACCGTTAGGTTTAAGGCTGAAAAAAGATTTCCCCCCAAAACACTGCATATCATTATAATCCTTTGGAGTTTTTATAAGATTAAACTCTCTTGCAACAATTATTTCTGGAGACTCAGCATAGTTATTCTTCATTTCAAGCAATTTATTTATTGTAGTCTCATAATCCTTTTTTGATATCAGTAAATTATCAAATAAATCTTTCGGAATGTACTTCATTATTTTCCAACGCGCAACATTATTCTCTTTGCAAAATGAATATATCCCTTCTAAGTCGTCTTTATTATCATTTGTCAGGGTTGTTGCAATGTTTATTTTTACATGGTGTTTTGTCAGTTCTTTTATTGATTCTTCAACAATTGAAAACAAGCCTTTTTTTCCTCTGAACAAATCATGTTTTTGATCGACATTATCAAGACTTATCTGTAGTTTGTCAATATAATTATCAATTATTCTTTTCATATTTGGCAATATCAACAATCCATTGCTTGAAAAGTTTACATCAAAACCCAGTTCTCTAGCATGATTATATATTTGAAAGAAGTCAAGTCTTAAAAGAGGCTCTCCACCGCCAAACTTTATCTTTTCAACACCCGCTTTTTTTAGTTTTTGCAATGCTAAGAACACTTCAGCAGTATTCAGCTCATCTTTGTCTTTAGCAAGGTTTTTTATGTTGTAGCAGTGTGAGCATCTCAAGTTGCATTTATAAGTTACTTCAAATGCTACTTCAACTAGTTTTCGTTTCATATCATAACCTTTTTTTCGTCAAAAAAATAAAAAATAAAAAAATAATTCAAGCAAAAGCTTTACGCTTGATATTTTGGTTTAAGATAAATTTCTTTATCAGTTGGTTTGTATTCCTGCTTAAAAGGGGCTGTTTTTACCCATTGAACCACATCTTCCAAACACTTTCTATCAGGTAATTCACAAAAATATGCGTAATGCCCTGACAAAAACTTATCAGCTCTAACTTCCATTTTTTCATCCTCCCATCATGTTTTTATTTTTTTCACAAGTAATATCACTTGCCCATAAATCATTGTAGAGAGACTCAACAATTCCTCTGCACCCGGCTCTACAATGATTGAGTCTATCACAGGTTTTGCATTTACCGGTCACTCTTTTTTTTATCTCTCTAAGTTCTCGCAAAGTATTGTTTTCAACCCAGATTTTTTTCAAGTCATCGTGTAATGCGTTTCCTATCTTATGCTTCTCTTTACTTAATGCCACACAAGGAAATATATCTCCGTTTGGTGATATTGAAAGTAGGGTGTGACCTGCAGGGCAACCGGCGACCGGAATCTTTTTTATTTCCTCATTTTTCAATGTATAATGAAGATTGCTCACAGATCCGCAATCAATAGTTATGCAGGGATTAATATTTTCTCTATTGCATAATTGTTCTATTAGTTTGCTATACTCATTATATCCTGGCAACAATTTTTTGAATGTTTTTATGGGCAAGTCTCCTTGTTTTATCTTGATAATTGTCAAATACTGCACATTCATTTTGTTGAGCCATTTAACAAATTCAGGTATGTGTGTCAGGTTGTTTTTTGAAACAACACAATCGATACCAACGATGATTTCATGTTTTTGCAGTAATTTTATTGCTTCAGACACTTTTTTTGCAGAGCCTTTTGTTCGTAGTTTGTCATTGATTTTTGGTGTGTGGCAGTCTAATGATACTTGGCATTGTTTCATACCAACATTTTTGAGTTCTACTATTAGTTTTTCATCTAGTTTCCAGCAGTTTGTTGTTAAATTGAATGTGCTTTTTTGTGCTGTAACAAATTTTGCGAGTTCTACAATATCTTTTCGAAGGGTTGGTTCGCCTCCTGTAAATCCTATTTGAAACACTCCCAAATCACATAATTTTTTGATTATTTTCTTCCATTCATTTGTGGATAATTCTTTTAGCTTGTGATAGGGAGTTCTAATTGAGCAGTATTTGCAGTTCATATTACATGCAGAAGTTATCCCTAAGTGTGCTATTATTGGTGATTTAAACACAGGCGTTGAATCATTATGATTGAGAAGTTTTTGAGAATATTTGATTGGAATTCTTTTTGGTTGATAATCTTCAAAGTTAGTCATTTCATATGCGCTGAGTGTTTCAAAGAATTGTTTGTGTTCTTTTGGAAATCTTTTCTTATGAGCATGTTTTTTGAAAGTTTCATGTTCTTTTTTTGTTAATTCTAGTACCATTCCTCTTTTGTTAAATAGTATGAACTTATTTCCTTCTTTTTCGGTTTTGACAAGGTTGGATAGCATTAATCTACAATTCTCCAAAAAATTTAGAGGCTTTTTTAAAGCCCCTTTTTTGTGGTATACTTCGAACTATATTATAATAGTGTTTTAATTTAAATAAATCTTAGTTTTATTTTTTTATCAAATAGTTTTATAAATCAGTTTATATTTCTTCCAATCATGGTTTTATCTGAACAGAATGTAAATGAAATTATTGAGTTTGTAAAGAAAGAACCGAGAACAGTGCAGGATGTTTCAAGGCTTATCAAAAGAAGTTGGGTTACAACAAATTCTTATTTAGAACAAACAAAAGAGAAAACAGGACTTATTGATATTAAGACTTTCAGGAAAGGCTCACAAGCAGCTTTGAAAATCGTTTATTTTAGAAGTTCAGAATCTATAACGTCTGATGAGATAAGAACAACTTTATTCACACAAATCATGTCTGGCAGAAAAAAAGAAGACTTTGACTTCCTTGAGATTTTCAAGTTCGTAAATGATGATAAAAAACAAGCATTTACGCAAATACTAAATGAGAATTCTTCTTCAAATCAAGGAATTACAACTTTATTTCGTAGAGCAAAAAGTCAAATCTATTGTTTTTCAGGGAATATTTCATTCATAAACAATATTGAAAATAATGTATCAATAATAGATGTTTTTGAAGAAACTCTAAAGCGAAAAGTCGCAATAAAAATTATTTGCAGAGTAAACATGGCCTCTTTAAAAAATCTTAGCAAAATTCAGCATTTGCTTGAAAAATATAAAGGGCTTTTAGAGATAAAGCATTCAAATCAGCCTTTAAGAGGGTTTATGATTGATGATGACTTTGCAAGGTTTAAAAGCGAAGAGCCAACAAGTAAATATCGGGAAGGAGAACTCCGAAAGGATATAAGAATCATATATGAACTACTTGATCTTGATTGGATTTCCTGGCTTCAAAAGGTTTTTTGGCATATGTTCAGAACTACAATTGATTCGAATTTGATGATGAAAGAATTAAATAAAATTTTATAATTAGTGTTGAAAGATGCTTTTTAGTTCTTCACTTAATGATATTTTATTGGTTCTGCCAACAGTTCTTTTTTCAATAAGACCTTTACTTAATAACTTTTCAATTACCCGGTGAACCTTAACTCTATGAAGTCCTGTTTCTTTTTCAAATATGGATTGTGGCAAGCCATCTTTATTCTTTATCAATTCTCTCATGATTGTCTGCTCGTCAGGTGAAAAAAATTTTAATGTAATTTCTATGTCTTTTGAAATTGCTTTTTTTTCACGTGAGAATTTGGAAATCAAGATATATGATGCGAGTGACCCAATAAACAAGCCAAGTGAAGAAAGAATTAGTATCATGTAAGGGATTGGTACAACACACCCGCAAGCATTATTGTTTTTTATCGCATCCGAAACATAGATTGTGCTTAAAGACAAAATGAATACAAAACCTAAAAGTATACTGAGAACTAAAAAAATTTCACGCAAGGTTTTTTTCTCTTCAAAATATCTTTGTTTCATTTTTTGTAACAAATATTTATAAATGGTTTCATATAAAGTAAACCATAAATATTTAAGTATTTTGTGTTTGCAAAAAACAAAAATGTGTGGAAGTTGCGATTAAAATGATGTTGATGACAAAGAGATTAATTGTTTTATTGTTGTTGCTGTTCGTATTAGTTTTAACATCCTGTAATAACAATGATTCATTGTTTACTATTAATTCTGAAGGGAGTTTTTCGCAGGATGTTTGTATCCAAAAAGGACTTGTTGAAGATGTTTTAATGATTGAATCACAGTATTGTAGTCATTGCGAGGCAACCCTACCTGACTTTGTTGAAGCCTGTGCAGAAAAAGGTGTTAATTCAACAATACTTGATGTTTCTGTTGATGAACAAAGAGAACGAATGGAATCATATGGTGTTACCATTTCGTACACTCCAACGTTTATTTTTGGTTGTGATTATTATGTTGGTGCTAAAACTAAAGATGAATATTTATCAATGCTTGATAAATATTTAGAAGGGTGATTTTATTTGGATCCGAAAAAAAAAAAATTGTTGATTCTGGTTGTTGCGATAGCTATATTGGTGGCTGCTTTCTTTCTCACAAAAAATATTTCTCCTGCGTTCATTAAAGAAAACTTCAGCCAGACACTTTCTTTGCCAATTATCACAATCATTATTGGTCTTATTGATGGTTTTAATCCTTGTAATTTTTTTGTATTAACTCTTCTTATAAGTATGATGCTTTCAGAGTCTCATTCTAGAAAAAAGATTTACGCAGTTGGATTTAGTTTTATTGTCGTTGTTTATTTGTTTTATCTTCTGTTTATGGCCGCATGGCTTAACATCTTTAAATATATTGGTTTTATTAAACCTTTAAGAATAATTATTGGTTTAATTGCAGTTATTGCAGGTCTTATTAATTGTAAAGAGTTGTTCTTTTACAGAAAAGGAGTGACGCTGATGATTCAGGATAAAAATGTTGGTCCTTTAAGAAGACGAATACAAAATGTTGCAGAGCTTATGAAGAAAGGTTCTTTACCAACCCTGATTGGCTCATCGGTCATCTTAGCAATTTTTGCATCTCTTGTTGAGCTTCCTTGCACTGCAGGATTTCCTATTATATATACGGGTATTTTAACAGGTGTGGTTTTAAAGAATAGTTTTATTTATTATGGTTATTTGATATTGTATAATTTGTTTTATGTTGTGCCTCTTTTAACAATTGTTACTGTTCTTGGTTATACTTTTAAAGGCAAACCCATCAAAAAAGACACTATGGCTTTGATTAAATTTATTGGTGGAGCAATAATGCTTTTGTTAGGGATTGTGCTTCTTTTCAACCCTAGTTTGTTGGGTCTTGGTGTGTGATTAAGTTATTGCCATTTCATTAATACTGATTGGTAGTAAATATCACCTTTTTCCAAATCATTATACATTTTTGTATATAAAATTACCCTAAAATACCATCTTATCCATACAAATAAAGTTATAAAAAACAAAAAGTTTATAAAGGGTAAAATTAAGGATAGATGTAGGGAAAACCTAACTTTGGGGGGTTGTGAACACTAAGAGTATGATACTGAAAGGGTATAGCTATAGGTGTCCACTAAACAAAGAGGTAGGAATAATAATGGAACAAAAACAAATTTGTGTGGTAAAAAAATCTTCGAATATGAAAGTATCGAATATGAAAGTCAACAAAAAACTAATAGAAGAAGTTGTAATAGAACTCGTCGGGGAAGAAGCATTACCAATTGTCTTTTATCTTAAAGGAAAAAAGAGGATATCTGAATTTATCATTGCAGAAGAGCTGGATGTAGAGATTCATAGAACCAGAAATCTTCTTTACAGATTATACGAACACAACATAGTGTTTTTTATGAGACGAAAAGATAAAATCAAAGGTTGGTATATTTGTTATTGGGATTTCAACGAACCAATAATTTTAGAGCTCGCTGAAAAAATAAGACTCGAAAAAATAGAGAAGATTAAAGTAAGAATACAAAAAGAAGAAAACAACACTTTCTATATGTGTAAAAATGCCTGTGAAAGAATGACCTTTGATAACGCAATAGAACATAATTTTAAATGTTCTGAATGCGGACAAATAATGAATGACCAGGACAACACAAGAACAATCGAGTTCTTAAAAGAACGTCTAAAAGAGTTGAACTCGACAAAAGAAAAGACTAAGAAGAAATAATTTTTTCTTTCTTCTAAAAGGTTTTCTTATTATACTTTAAAGAACCCAAACCTAGTTTTGCAGCTTCTCTTATATGAACCAAAGGTGATTTATGGTGTGTTTCTTTAAAAACATCTTTTCCTTCTTGTTCTAAAATAATATCAAATGATGCTTTATCTACGGCCACAGCTGTTTTTCCAAGAACAAAACCCGCGTCTTTCGCAATTATTTTTCCACCGATAGGGCTGCAATCACAAAATTTAGAAACATTAGTTATTGAGTTTATAAAAAATGATTTCTTGAAATTTTTATAAGCACACCATGCACCTTCAGAAAGCAAAAAGTCAAAAATCGCTACTTTAGGTTTTATAGCATTGTTTGGACAAACATGAATACAAGTGCTACAACCACAGCACCAAGTCCTTTTAAAAAGTGGTTTTTCATCTTGATATTTTATGTGTTTTGTAGGACAAACCTTTGCACAAAGACCGCATAAGGTACATCCTCCAACATATTCGGGCTTAGAATTATTGTGAACTTCTCTTTTAGTTTTTTTTGTAAGTGCACCCATACCAAGATTTTTTATTGCGCCTCCAAAACCAGAACACATATGTCCCTTAACATGTGATAATGTTAAAACGCCGTCTGCTTCCACTAATTCTTTGCAGACTTCATATTTCATTGATTTTGTTTTTTCAGTTATAAATTCGTCAGAAATAACTACTTTGCAACCAACTTTTTTTTCTGTAAAACCTTTTTTTTTTGCAACAAGCAAGTATCCTTTGCAAAATCTTCTAGGGCTATTATATGCGATTGGTGAATCAAAGAGAATTGGATTTGCACCAACATTTTTTAAAACGTCAACGATGAGTTTTACGAATTCTGGTTTGATGTGATTCTTATTTCCAAGCTCACCCATGTGTAGCTTTATAGCTATTTTTTCTCCTTTTGAAAATATCTTTGGAATTTCTTTTGCTATTAATTTTTTGAATGTTTCTAAATCCTTAGTGGTGTAGATGTCTGTTGTTTTCATTTCAATTTTACTGCAGTTCCATAAACAAGTATTTCTGCTGCGTTTTGCATTATTTGTGATGTTGTAAACCTGATGTTGATGATTGCATCTGCACCGATAGATTCTGCTTCTTTTATCATTCTTTCTGTTGCTTGTTTTCGAGCTTCAGTTAACATTTCGGTGTATTCTTTTAGTTCTCCACCCACAAGTTGTCTTAATCCTGCAATAATGTCTTTTCCAATCCATTTTGCTCTTATCGTGTTACCTTTAACAAGACCTAGTGTCTTTGCTATTTTTTTACCTTCAATATTATCTGTGTTTACAAGTATCATATTAAATCACCTATTTTTGTTCAGAACGTCATTATTTATATATGTTTCTAAGCACATCTGATTTGGTTATTAATCCTGAAAGTTTACCTTTATCTTTTACAATAACCAGTGGAAAAAATTTTAGCAGGTTTGATATAACTGTTTCAGCAGTTTTTTCTGATATTATTGGCGGGCAATCACTCATTATCTGTTTCACTTTTAAGTCTTGATTGTTTTTTTCAAACAAGTGATTGAGTATTATTGATTCTGATATAAGTCCCATAACGACTTCATTATCAATTACTGGCAGTTGACTTATTTCATATTGTTTCATTTTACCTATGACTTCTTTTACTTTGTCTTCAGAATTGCAGCAAATTATCTTTTTTCTCATTAAATCTTTCGCTGTTAGGCCTTGTTTTTTCTGCAGGTTTGCAAGTGTTTCAAGGATTTTTTGGGCGTTGGAAAATGCAGGATCTATTCGTCCACTTTCAATTTTTGCTATTAATGATTGTGAAACGCCGGCAGCATTTGCTAGTTCTTTCTGTGTTAGGCCTGTTTGTTTTCTTATTTTTTTTATTTCTAATAAATCATCAGTCATAATTTAAGGAATATTTTATTATATTTAAATATTCTTATAAGAATACTATTTATTTTGTTCTCACTTCATCTTTTTAATATTTTGAAGAAAATCAATCGCATTTGAATATAACTTACCGTTTTTTTCATACCACTCGTAGTCTCTTTTTGTGCTAAGAATATTTGAGTCTTCTATGAGTGTTTTTGCAGTATGTATTTTATATCCTAGTTCAATGGCGCTTCTTGCAGTATCTAAAACACAAACACCCCTATTTACACCCATCAGCCCTAATTCTTTAACACCAAAATTGTCTAACCTTTCAGAAAGTTCAGCAATTTCAAAAGCATCATCAAAATTTTTTATTAGGGGTTTATACTTTCCAAGCAGGTTGTTTAAGTCCAAGAGTTTTGTTGTTTGACCATGACCTGAATATTCTACAACAATCACAGGTACGTTTTTTTCCGAGCAATATTTTAATACCCTTTTTTGTTCCATAATTTGAATATCGAGATTTTTTGGAGAGATATCTTTTAAGAATTTTTTTTGCATGTCTATAAGAAGCACTGCTATATTTGATTTGTTACAGTTATCATTCATTCGTCTTCGGAAATATTAATTTTATTATAAACTTAACTCTCGAATATTCCTATTGGAATATTTTTGTCATGAATATTTATATACAAAGGTGAGTGCTTTGTTATATAAAATAATACTTACGAGGTGGAATTATGAAAAAAGGAAGATATTTGTTTTCAAGTGAAAGCGTGACAGAAGGACATCCTGATAAGATGTGCGACCAGATTAGTGATGCAATTCTGGATGCGGCATTAAAAGATGATCCAAATTCCAGAGTCGCAATCGAAACTCTTACAAAAACAGGTTTTGTAATGGTTGCTGGTGAAATGACAACCACAACTTATATTGACGTTCAGGAAGTTGTTAGAAGAACTATAAAAGAGATTGGTTATGACAATCCGGAATTCGGATTTGACTATCAAGGAACTGGTGTTCTTTCAGCAATATCCGAACAAAGCCCTGATATCTCGCAGGGAGTTACAAAAGGTGCAGGTCTTCATAAAGAACAGGGTGCTGGTGACCAGGGTTTAATGTTTGGTTATGCATGTGATGAAACACCAGAATTAATGCCTTTATCGATTGTTCTTGCTCATAAATTAACAAAGAAACTCGCTCAGATTAGAAAATCAAAAAAGCTCACTTATCTAAGACCAGATGGTAAAAGTCAAGTAACCGTTGAATATCTGGATGATAAGCCAATAAGAGTTGATTCTGTTGTTTTAGCAACTCAGCACTCGCCAAAGGTTAGTCATAAAAGGATTTCAAAAGATCTTATGAAGCATGTTATAAAACCAGTATGTGGTAAATGGATTGATAAAAACACAAAATTTCATATAAACGCTACTGGCGCTTTTATTTTAGGGGGTCCTGTTGCTGATGCTGGTGTTACAGGTAGAAAAATTATTGTTGACACATATGGTGGTCATGGAAGTCATGGTGGCGGCGCATTTTCTGGGAAAGACCCTTCAAAAGTTGACAGGTCAGCTTCATACGCTGCAAGATACATTGCTAAAAACATTGTTGCTGCAAAACTTGCTAAGAGATGCGAAGTTCAACTTGCTTATGCTATTGGTGTTGCAAAGCCAGTATCTATATTGATAGACACTGATGGCACTAGTAAAATTCCTGAAGATGAACTTGTTAAACTTGTTGTAGATAACTTTCCATTAAAGCCAGAGGACATTATAAAGCAATTGAAACTTAAAAGACCAATTTATAGAAAAACAGCATCTTATGGACATTTTGGAAGAACCGATCCTGATTTTACATGGGAGTTTTTAGATAAGGTTGAAGTGTTAAAAAAAGGAGCTCAAAGCTTCTTATAATTTTTTTTAAATTTTTTTATTTGAAATAATTGTTTAATTTTTTGCTTGCCCGAAAGTATGCTTTTATTTCGTCTTTTCGTTCCTGTGTGTAGAATGTTCCTAGTCCTGGTATGTTGATTTTTTGTTGCTCTAATAATATGTTTCCTATCGCGTCCGGCAGTGCTTGGATTAGTTCTTCTATTTGCTTATAGTCTATTTTTACTTCTTCAGACAGAGCTTTTACAAGATCTGATTCGACCATTTGAAACCCCCCCCCTCTGAGAATTAATGATGAGTTTTCATTTATAAATCTATTCTAGTTCGAGGTTTTTTAGAATTATTTTTTTATCAAATTTTTCCAGGTCTTCATATGTCTGTCCTACACCCAGATATATTATTGGTTTTTTTGTAACATAAGAAACTGATATTGCAGTCCCTCCTTTTTCGTCAACATCTGCTTTTGAAAGAATTATCGCGTCTATTCCTACTGCTTCATCATATGCTTTTGCTTGTTCTACACAATCGTTTCCAGTTATGCTTTCACCCACGAATATTTTTAGATCTGGCTTGTTTACTCTGATGAGTTTTTTTAGTTCTTCCATTAGGTTTGTGTTGTTATGCAGTCTTCCGGCTGTATCTATCATAACAACGTCTATTCCTTTGGCTTTTGCATGTTCGATTGCGTCAAATGCGACGGCCGTAGGGTCTGCGTTATAATCGTGTGATATCATTTTTATATTTAGCTTGTTTGCATGTTCTGCGAGTTGTTGGATTGCTGCTGCTCTAAATGTGTCTGAGGCAGCGAATACTACGCTTAAACCTTCGTCTTGCATCATTTTTGCAACTTTAGCCATGTTGGTTGTTTTTCCAGATCCGTTAACGCCAATAAATGCTATGATGTAGGGTTTTTTCTTTTTTACTTCTTTTAGTAAATCTATGTTTTTTATATCCAGAACTTCTTCTATTGATTTTTTTAGTGTGTCAACTATTACTTCTTCAACTCCTTTTCTTGATATTTTGCCTGTTGTAAGCTCGTTTTTTAGGTCTTCTTTTATTTTTTCTATTACTTCTACTGCGACGTTATTTTCTAGGAGTGTTACTTCTAAGTCCCAGAATACTTCTTCGAATTTTTTTTCTGTAAGATTAAATTTAGTTATTTTTTCTGTTATTTTTTTAAAGAATCCTTTTGTTTCTTCTTCAGTCTCTTTTTCTTCTTCTTTTTTTGGTTCGTCTTGTTTGTCTTTTGATTCTTTTTTAAAGATGTTTTTAAAGAATGATTTTTTTTCAGGTGCTATTTCTTCATGTTCTTTTTCAGGTTCGTCTTGTTTTATTTCTTCAAGCTTTTTTTCTTTTAGTTCTGGTTTTTTCTTTTGTTTTTTTACAGTTTTTTCTTTTATCTCTTTCTTCATCTCTTTTTTCTTTATTTCTTTTTTCTTCTCTACTTTTATTTCTTTTACTTCCTCTGTTACTTCTACAACCTCTTCTACTTCTTTTTTTAATGAGTCAACAACTTTTTTTAGTTTTTCTTTTAGGAATTTGAACATTTGTTATTAGAAAAAAGACGTGTTTATAAAATTTTTCTTGTAGGATTAGTTTATTCTATGCCAAATTTTTCCAGATGCTTGGAGAGCAGAATGTATCGTGGTAAATCACTATTTTCATATAAATTTTCAAGGTCAAAGCGACTCTTGATTTCGTTATTTTCAAATTTATCACGACGGCCGATTATTAATTTTAGTACCATTGGTTGAAATTTTATTGATTGATCATATAGTATTGTATATTTGTTATAGCGTCTCGTTATATTTATTTGTTCACACACATTATCTAACTCTGTTTTTATTTGGCTTATTTGCATTTGCAATTGGTTTTTTTTCTCGACAAATCTTTTTTTGTTTGGTAATTTTTCAAAACTATTATCACATTCTTTTAATTTAATTTCTAATTTACCTTTTTTTTGAAGATAGTACGATTCTTTGGTTCTTAGAGAGTATTGATCTTCTGATCTTAATAAGTTTCTGTATTTTTTCTGTTTTTTTGACTCTTCTTCAGATAATATTTTTATGAGGTTTAAGTCATGCATCTCTTTAAGATATTTTTCTGCTTCAGGTTTTTCATCATTTATGTCAAGCAGTATTTGACATAAATCCATGAATTTCATTGTTCTTTACTCAACCCCGTATTTTTGTAGGTGTGTTACAAATCTTTGAATTAGATTCATCTTTTGGTTGGAACAAATCCCCATGTAGATCTCGTGTTCATTATGGGTGAAGTTCTCAAAATCAAAGCAGGTAATAACATCATTTTTTTTGAGGGTTTCTAATTTCACATTATCCAACACATCTTTAATCATCGGCTGTATTTTGACTTCAATTCCATACATTGTTTCATAGCCTTTTTTATGATTTTCTCGCGCCTCTTCTAAAAAGTCTTTGTCTTTTTTTAGGGAATCTGTTCTTATTTTGAGTTCTGATATTCTATCTTTTCGGTTGTTGATTTCCACTCTTATTGCATCAAGTTTTTTCCCCATCTTTCTTTTTTTTCTCTGTAAACGCGCATATTCTTCATCATGATATGATAATTGTCTTTTATGAAATTCTATGTTGCTTAGGTTGTTTTGATATAATTCTCTTATTTCATCCGACCTTTCTATTGCTTGTTTGTATTCCTGTTGTATTTTTGATTCTTCTTCTGATAATGTTTTTACTAGATTCATATCTTGTATTGTTTTTAGATGTTCTTCTCCTTTTGGGTCTTCTTCTTTCACAAGATACAACATTTCATATAATTCTATGAACTTCATTGGTGTTTAGAAATATAAAATTATATATAAATGTTTCTAATATTCATTACTGTTCAGTAGTTTCTGCAGTTATTTCTTTCTCCAAAACAATCATACGCTCATAGACTTGTTGATAATAAGAAACTGTATCTTCAATAATTAAGTTTAACTCGCTTAACTGCTCTGAAAGAAGCTCTTTAGTATCATCAAGAGATTTCTTAACGCAAATTCCTGACCCAACATTGACTTTAAAAGAATCACTGCTTTTCAACTCTGCTTCAGCAAAAACACCATTAGCAAAAGGAACAAGAATCTTTGTGCCTGCTTTTACTTTTCGCATCTCTTCAAGATGTTCAATGGTTCTTGCAGCATCTTTTTTTTGTTTTTCCAATTGTTTAAGATTTTCATTGAGCTGAGCCATTTGTTGCTCTAAAATTTGCCATTCAATATATTTTTCTTTATTCATTGTAAATTCCTCTTTAAAATCTCTTTATGTATCAAACTTACTGATTCATTTTTATGAATGCTTAAAATTGATTTTCCAAGCATTTTTCCAAGAGATAAAACCTTAATTTTTTTATGTTTTTGGAATGGAATACTGTTAGTAACTATTATTTCTAACGCAACAGAATTCACAAGCCTTAAAATAGCATCTTTTGAAAAAACAGGGTGTGTTGCACAAAGAAAGATGTTTTTTGCTCCCTGTTTCTTTACAGCATTCGTCGCATTAACAATTGAACCCCCAGTATCAATTATATCGTCAATGATGATTGCGTTTTTTCCAGAAACATCACCTAAAATGTGCATAACTTCACCAACATTATGATCAGTCCTTCTTTTATCAATAACAGCCATTGAGGCATGGAGAATTTTTGCAAGTCTTCGCGCACGAGTAACACCACCTGCATCAGGCGAGACAACCACTAAATTTTTCATCTTTTTATCATAAAGATAATTAGCAAATAGTGGAAGTGCCCAAGTATCATCTAAAGGAATATCAAAAAATCCCTGTATTTGAGGACAATGAAGGTCAACTGAAAGAATTCTGTGTGCTCCAGCAGTTGTTATTAGATTTGCAACTAATTTAGCGGTTATAGGCTCTCTGGGCTTTGCTTTTCTATCTTGTCTAGCATAACCATAATAGGGAATAACTGCTGTTATTCTTTCCGCAGATGCTCTTTTTGCAGCATCAATTAAAATCAAAAGTTCCATCAAATTATTATTGGTGTTTGTGGACTGAATTATAAACAAATCACTGCCACGAACATTTTCATTAAATCGTACATAGATTTCTCCATCTGCAAAATGAGCTATTTTTATTTTAGCGAGAGGTTTTTTTGCTTCTCTCGCAAGTTCTTTTGCTAATTGTATGTTAGAACTTCCAGAAACAATCATGAGTCTTTTATTTTTTGACCACATTTTAATCAAGGAATCCTAATGCTTCCTCAGCATTTACGATTTCTGGCCCCCCGGAAATATCACCAACGATAAGCCCATTTTTATTACATAACATGCCTGTGCGTATATATGGGCTTCCCATGTTTACTGTACCAGTTGTGACTTTCACTTTTAAAGTCTCTTCTATGATTTTGATTTCTTGGCTGCTTGCATCCCTGTGAAGCAAACAATAACCTGATCTTGTTATCATGACTGCACCAAGAGCATCTGTTTCAAAAACAGATAATTTCTTAATAGGAAGATTAAATAGAGATTTAAGTTTCTTCATTCCAGCATTGTCAAACTCAGGATTGACCAATATTCCGTGCTCGGTTAAAACGATGTTATTTCCAAGACAGGTCAAGTCTGTTTCAAAGACTTTATAGTTTATTCCTAGTTTTTTTAATTTTTCTAACTCATAATCAAAAGTTATTGGTGGAACTAGTAAAAGTTCATTCGTTCCTACAAGAAAAACCCCTAAAAGAGATGTTCCCGCAATGCTTATTCTGTGCACCGGCACACCAAATATTCTTTCGAGTTCTTTTAATTCTTTTTCAGGCACTTCATAGCCTACTAAAACATAATTATCAGTTGCATATCCATACAATCCGACGTTAGGATTGCTGTTAAAACTCATTTTTTTTGTTACCATGATTTTTTGGAATGGTCCGGGCTTTAAAAAGTTAATCAAGAGAATATTAGTTATTAATAAGTAATAACAATTAAGAAAGATTTAAATATCTGAATATATTTCCAAATGAAATAAGGCTATTGAAAATGAATGACCAAGAAAAAAAATGGGATTTAGAAGAAGAAACAATTAGGAGTTCTGAAAAAGGAGATAAACAGGATATTGATCTAAAATTTGGTAATTATGGGATAAGAACAATGTTTGTAGGCATTAGATGTGAAGATGAAATATGTACTCTGGGTGGTGATTTGTTTTTTTCAAAAACAAAATTTGAATCACAAATCAATAGGACAGGCTTTTTAAAACATAAAGAAAAATTCGAAACAAAAGAGGTTTCTGCTTGGGAAGCCAGACTAGAAATAATTTATCAATCGGAATATCAATTTTATCATCCCAAACAAATGGCTTTAGCAATGATTAAAGCGGTAGAATATGAGGGAATAAAAATAAAAAACACTGATCAAATCATAGAAATGTTTGAAATTGCACTCAAACCATATGTAGACTATGCAAAATATCGTTCTAATTACTATCAACTCAGTCTAAAACACCCAGAGTTAATAAAAAGCTGTTAGAAAACAATATTGAAATTTTTTAATGATTTAATAAGCGCTTTATGATTCTTGTAATGTATTCCAATCATCCCTATTTTTGAAGCAGAACATACGTATTCTTTAATATCATCAATAAATATGGATTCTTCAGCTTTAATGTGCAATTTTTCTAACATATCTTTATATATTTTTGTATTTGGTTTCATGGCTTTGATTTTGTATGATAATGAAACTGCATCAAATAAATTGAATATCTCAATTGGTTTTATACCATATTCAAAATCATATTCACTGGTATTTGATAATAATCCTAATTTATAATTTGGTTTTAGACTTTTTATTAGATTGAATGTTTCTGGTTTTGGTGTGAATATTTGAGTATATGCATTAATAAATTCATTTTTTGGAATTGAGAGATTACAAAGTTTTGTTATTTGCATAAAAAATTCTTCAGAAGATATTAATCCTGTTTCATATTTTCTTGGTAAATTGGATGATTCATAAATCAAGTTGTGAAGTTCTGAGAATTCTTTATTAGAATAGGGCTTAATATTCTTTAGAAATAAGTCGTTATTGAAATCACAAATTACATTTCCAAAGTCAAAAACAATTGCACTTATGGTCATTTTAAGAAATAATTCATATCTGAAATGGTGAATATTTTTGAATCTATTAAAACTGGCGGGTGAGAATATTTATTTGCATTGACTACTTTCATAAACGGATGTTCTTTTGTTAAAGGGTACTTTTGATTAATTGCATCAACAGTATATTGATAGTTCTGAAATCCAAAGACATCTTTTATGGCTGTTAAAATAACTGCGTTTGTTGGAGGCATCATTTGATTAAAATTTTCAACTGCAAACTCTGTAAGATTATCTAGTGTAAATGGCACATACAAAACATCGGAGTGTTCATCATTTCTAACCCAACCAAATTGTTCATTGTTCAAATCTTCCAATGAAAGTTGTGTTCTTAATAAAAATAAATATTCACTTTTATGATGAGGTTTGTTGTGTCCTAAAGAATCATATTCATCAGCATCAACATTTAATGCCAATCCAGTGAGTGTAAGATTAGTTTTCTTATCCACTAGTAATCCGCGGGATTCGTTTCCTTTTCTATCCAAGAATCTGACTTTGTTTCCACCTTCAATAGTTTCTACATTTTCAAATTTTGAGTTGGATAACCCAATTCTTTTATATTCATTTACTTCCAAATCTGAAAATAAAACACCTGATTCATAAAGAAGATTCTTGTATGCTGCTAAAAAAGGCATTATTCTTGATTCTTCCATTAATTCTCTTGAAGCAATATCAAACGGTTCTAAATCTGGTTTCATGCTGTTTCCTGCAGCAGTTCCTATGTGTAAACTATATTCCCCCATTCCAGGACCTCTTCGAAAAAATTGCATCATCTCCCTGCCGCCAACGTCTAGTCCAGTTACAGCAACGCTTACAGCATGTCCGTCAGCCAATCCTTTTCTACCACCATATTTCATAATTAAACTCCACGGATTAGTATTATTGGTCGCTAAACTTTCTGCATAATTTGCAGGACTATGAATTAGTTTTAGTTTACCATTCTTATCAACATCATAACTTTCAATTCTCGTTTGATCGCCTGGAAACATTTTAAGATGCCAACCGTCTTCTTTTTTTACTTCCATTTTAGCATATGGTTTGGCAGGAACTATTCTCCAATCTTTATTTTCTTCTCCAAGTTCTTGTTCGCCAATCATTCTCATTAAAGAATTCCATTTTTCAGGTACACCATCAATAATTTCTTTTGGTAGTTGGTGTTTAGATATTACTTTAACAGTTACATCTTTTTTTGTCCATGAACCTAATATTTGTGGCAACCAACGTCTTGTTCCTAAAAATTTAGTAATTTCACCATTCATTTTAATTAAGGAAAAGAGAAGTTATTTATAAAGATTAATAATTATTACCACCATCCAATAAAGAATATTTATAGGTTGTTGCGGTAACTAAATTAGGTTTCTCTTGTTTAAATGAACAAATATTTCTCCAAAATGTTCTTGTTGAGATAAATCGACGAGACTTAGATTATCCAGATGAAGTAAAGGAATAAATGTCAATACCTTATCCTCTTTTGTATCTGAAGGAATGAGTTGCGAAAAAGTTAATTTCACTCTTGAATCTTTAAAATAACCTTTTATCTGACTATAAATATCCTTGATAATTAGAGACATATCTTTCTTTTTTTCAGGAACTCTCATACGAACTTCAGGAAGTATATATTGCTTTCTTCGATTTTCAACTTCTAACGCTTGTTCTAATGCTTCTACAAGGTCAAAAACAGAAACTTTTCTTTTTCTAGGCTGAGGCACCCTCGGATGTATTTGCGGTAAAACTGGTTTTGCTGGATCAACGTAGCCTTCTGCTAGTTCATCTAAGACATCAAGCATTTCTTCTTCAGATGAAGCCATTAAGTTATCAAAAGCAACTAAATCTTCATGAAGCAACCTGTCTGATTTAATTTTTAAAAGAAGAGCTGAAGCAAAAACAATTTTTCCAGATATTCGAAAATCCATATTCTTTAGCTGCTTTAAACGTTCAAGAAACTTTAAAGCAATAAGTGAAACATTAATATCCCAAGGATTCATGCTTTCAGATTTTACAAGATCATAAATTATAGTCTGCCAAGTAAGCTCGTCCTCTTGAAAAAGAAGATTAAATATTCTCTCATGTGGCTGCTCAATAGTCTCCGTCATTACTACTACAAAAATAAGACTTTTACTATATAAATATTTTCTTTTTACAGTTTACTTACTTTCTCATAAGCCATGAATGCTATTTCTCGTCCAGTCTTAGAATGATTTTTCAGTGTGTAATGTTTTTCGTTTTCCTTTTTAATTTCTTGGCCAAAAAAACCTCTTTGTTCAATTTGTTCTTTTGTGTAATCCTTGCTTAACATTTTGTAAGTTATTTCAAATGCTACAGTGTTTAGAATTAAACTCGTGGAGCAAATTACAATCGATACGTATTTTGTAATCTTGCTAACAACACCCTGAACTCCATCAAGGATGTTTTCCATGTTTTTGCCTGTGTGATAAACAATTCCTTTAGGTTCGATTCTTTCTGGCCTTTGAAAACAATTGTTGCCAAGTTCTTTCTTTATTATCTTGTTTTTAATAGAGTTGCTCATGATTTATTTGGAAATGTTATTTCTTTTAAATAGTTGAGTAAAAAATTAATATGAATTGGTAATAATTATTAATTTGTATTCTGAAAAAATTTATAAATGAACACGAGTTTTTGCTCATAACATGGGCTCGTAGTCTAGCGGCTATGACGTTGCCCTTACAAGCAAAAACAATCTTTGTTTAAAGCTAAGTGAGGCGAAGGTCACCGGTTCGATTCCGGTCGGGCCCACCATAATCTTCTTTATCAAGTGACTAAAAAACTTTATATAAACATAAAACTCTGATAAGTACATGAGTTTACAGCCTTACCTTAGAGGACTCTTTGTTGTAGTGAATTTTATTGTGGGAGCATACATTGTTTCTTACGCATATGTTTTCTTAACAAGGACGAAAAGCTACCCTGACAGGAAACCATGGGATTTTTTATTCATAGCCGCAATTGTGTTTTTAATATCAGCACTATTTGCAATCTTAAACCTCTATAAATTAGAACAATTCTTTGGTATGGATATAATAACGATAAGAATAATATTTGAAACAGCTTATGCAGCACTAGTTCTATTAGCGTTTATAACACAATCTCAAATGATACTACACTCGGACTTAATCATTATAAGCAAAAAACTCAAAGAAACCAAAAAACTCACTCATGAACAAAAAATGCACCCACCAGTCAGAATAAGAAAGAACAAAGGAATAAAAACACCAGATGATGAGATAAAATTTGAATTTGGAAAGGAAGAGATAGAGAAAGAAATGAAAGAAAACAACTTCGAATCAGAAATAGCTGGTGAAGATGAAATGGAGCAAAGAGAAGAAGAGAAAAAGTAAACTATATAAATGAGTCATTTTTTTCTAGAATAAAGCCACACAAGAAGAAAAGAACAAATTGCGGCGATGGTTCAGCTGGTTAGAATTCGAGCTTGCCAAGCTTGTGACCCGGGTTCGAATCCCGGTCGCCGCATATTATTTTTTTAGGTGTCCACATAAAAGCTTAATCTTTATTTTTTGTGGTCACCTAATGCTCTTAAAGTCTTTTTGTATTGCTTTATCAAAAATTCAAGAGTTGGTCTTAATTTGTCATTATGTTCATATTCTTGCAAAGTGTAATAATATTCTCCTCTGTCTTCTAGTAATATGTTTATTGGGGGGTAATTGTTCTTTAACAGTATGAAATTAAGTAATAATCTTCCAACTCGACCATTTCCATCTTGGAAGGGGTGAATATTTTCAAATTGGTTGTGAATTATTGCTGCTAAAACTAGTGGTTTAAACTTGTTTTTATTCTTTTTATACCAATCAATAAATCCTGTTAATTCTTTATCTAAATCTTTCACAAGTGTTCCCTGATGAATAATTCTACCAGAACTATCAAAAATTCCTACTTCAACATCTCGAAATTCGCCTGCAGATGATTTAGATCCTGTAAAACACAATTTATGTAATTTTAACATTAATTTAAGAGATAAATTTTCTTTTGTTTTCCTTATATATTCAACTGCATTTGCAAGTCCTTTTGTTTCAATTTCATCATTATTGATTGCTTTCTTCTTCTTTAAAATCAACGGAACTTCTTTTTCTAATACGTTAGAACCTTCTATTGCATTAGTGTTATAAACAAACTCTTCTGTAAATTGTTGCCATTCTCTATCATCAAAATGAATAATCTTAATTTTATCATTTAATCTGTTTAAAGCTTGAATTTCCTTGTCAGAAAGCGAAAAATCAAAAACATTTGTTCTCATATCTTCAATTCGCTGGTTAATTATTTCTTCAGCCCTCTTTCTTAATTTTTCCAGTTCTTTTTCAGATAGATTTGTGCCAAGAAAACGTCTTATTTTGATAACTTCATTATCTTCACCCCTATATGAATAAACGAGATAATGCTTTATACTCTTTCCAACTTTTCTTTTTTCTAAGAACATAACAACATATAAGGTGACCACATATTTAAATTTTGTTATTTTTTGTAGTCACCATGTTTGTTCCGCATTAGAATACGAGGTTGTTTCCCTGCAGCCGCATATTATGCTCTGGCAAAATTTTTCTGAAAAGCTTTAGTGATAGTTTTAAGAACTGTTACAACGCCTGAGTTTATTGAGTAGGGTATACCCATCTGGAGCAATCGAAATCCTGGTTTTTGAAAATATTCCTGTTTCAAATGATTCTTCTTTATTTCAAGAGAATTAATTGCATCTGAGAGTAAGTCGTATGTTTCTGGTAAGTTCACATATTTGATTATTCTATTTATTGAAATTATTAGTTCTTCAATTTTTTTCTTATCTTCGAGTTTATTATGATTATAAATAATTTTTTGAATTTTAGGCTCTACAAATAATTTCACATTAGCATTTTTTTTTATCATTCTAACCCATCTTTATTTTTATGAATTCTTCCAAATTACTTTTTAGCTTCATTCTATCTGCAAAAAGTTTAGCATATTTATTTATCAAAAAAGAAAACTCTCTTTGGCACTCTTCACTTTTAATAGTTTTTTTAGAGTTTAACTTGATAAACTCAGAGATTTTTTTCTAATGAGTCTATTGTTTGGGTTATTTTTATGTTTGTATCCCAATCAAAATTCACAGGTTCAGATTCAAAATAACCCGAACCCGCGACCATTATCTCTTCAATCTTCTTTTTTAATTCAAGAATATTATTTTGATATTTCTTAACAGTTGAGTTATAGTTTTCAATTAGATATTTCAATTTACTTAAATCAAATTTTATTATCAAGTGTTTGCTGATCTTTTAGACTATCAGAGATTTTAGTTTTCTTAGGATTATTTTGATATTTTGAATTTAAGGTTTTATTTCTTTTGGGTTCATAATTCTTCATCTGTTCAGAATTTACAGATTGATTTTTGTTGATTGTTGATTCCTTGTTTTGAGTGATTAACCAGATAATAATAATTATAAACGTCAGAACAAAAAATACTGTACCCATAGTTTCCGGAGAATTATACACAATCATATATGGAAAATTGAAGTTTGAATATTTATAATTTTTGAATTAATTCTTTTTTTACTGGTAAATGCCCTGGTATAAACTTCTCATGAGGGTTTATGAATTCTTCATCCCAATAATCTTTTGCCAATTCTCTTCTGATCATTTTTTTGGCTATTATCTCTGAAGGAAAAAGGCTTATTGAAACTTCTTGTAACAATTTACCCTCATAATCCTTGAATCTTTCTTCTGGCTTAATCAGATTTGAAAATAATTTGTTTTTTAGTATCAATCCTTTTTTATATTGGAAATCTCCAATTTTTTGCTTGAAATAAGTTGTGCCGCAATAAATCATTGAATCTTGTTCAAAAAAATCATTGCTTGCATAAACCTTTGGTTTTAAGATTAAAGAAATCATGAGCTTTTGTAAAGCATCGACCGAGTCTAATGGTTTGTTTGGGGCTAAGATATATTGAGTTCTTTTAAACATATACTCACCTAAAGAAAATTGAGAACAATTTTCATCTGAAACTATTTTGTCAACAATGATTATTTCGTTATTATTTTTTAGAATCTCATCAATATATTCATCAATCTTTATGTTTTCATACATGTCAAAAGGTAATTTTCAAAACTTTATAAACTTTTAGCACAATGAATTTTGAATAAGTCCGAAATTAGTTGACACTTTTTATTTTGTGAAATTTTTAGTTTCTTTTTAAATGTGGTTGATTATACAACTTTTTTTCAAAACTTGTTTTTGTCAACTAATTTTGAGTTTCTA
>Ga0180007_10001595_pt1 | contig 29840 bp, 25 predicted proteins | sample MM_PC_MetaG_FD_121122 | JGI IMG/M metagenome (GOLD analysis project Ga0180007, IMG submission 121122) | Groundwater microbial communities from the Aspo Hard Rock Laboratory (HRL) deep subsurface site, Sweden - MM_PC_MetaG | ecosystem: Environmental > Aquatic > Deep subsurface > Groundwater... | reverse complement strand
TACTTGATAGCGGACGCCAAAGCAAAAGGCGCTGACGCAATTATTACTGTAGGCTCAAACCAATCCAATTTCTGTAGAATCGCAGCTGCGGCTGGGAAGGTAAATGATTTAGATGTTTATCTGTTGCTTGGGGGTAAAGAACCAAAAAAACCGACAGGAAATCTCCTACTGGTTCATCTTTTTGGTGCAAAAATCCATCATTTAAACACCGATGACCGCGATTATTGGGAACAAGCCGCTGAAAAATTAGAAAAAAAACTTAAAGGTGAAGGTAAAAAAACTTATCGCCTGCCTTTTGGTGGCTCAGTACCAACAGGGGTTCTTGGCTATGTTGATGCTTTTTTTGAAATACTGGAGGATTGCAAAAAACTAAACATCTCTTTTGAGGTAATTATTCATGCTTCGGGCTCAGGCGGCACACAAGCCGGATTAGTAGTGGGGCAGGCTTTAACTGATTGGCCTGGTAAAATAATCGGGATTTCTGTGGCTGAACCAGCAGTTAAATTTTTTCCATTTGTCTATAATCTGTCCCTGCAAACCGCTGACCTGTTTAAACTATCAATAAAAAAGGATAAAATTTTTATTGATGATTCTTATTTAGGCGAAAAATACGGCGCTAAAACCGAAGCTGCTGAGCAGGCTATTGAAATATTTGCCGGACAAGAAGGAATATTATTAGACAGCGTCTACACCGGTAAAGCAGCCTCTGCCCTAATTAACTACTGCCAGCAAGGTAAATTTAAAAACAAAAAAATCCTTTTCCTCCATACCGGCGGTAATATCGAACTTTTTGAATAATATCCAACTTACAATTTTCATATATGAAAATTGCCAAACTAATAATAAGTATTTTAGCCATAGTCAGTTTTTTAATTTTTGGCTGGTCATATATTAAGGCGAAAGAATTTTCTAATCCTCAGCTCTATACAATAAAAACTGCGCCTTATATAAAAATTACAGAGCCTGAAATAAAATTAGTCGCTGTTGGGGATATCATGCTAGGCAGGACTGTTGAACAAAAAATGATTGATTATAATGACTGGGCATACCCCTTCCGTGAAACATACCAGGCAACCACGACTGGCGATATTGTTTTCGGCAACTTGGAAGCTCCGCTGATTAAAGGGCTCACTGTACAAGCCTACGGCATGGTCTTCAGAGCGGCTCCACAATCTGGCGAAGGACTTGACTACGGCGGCTTCAACGTCATCTCACTAGCTAATAACCATATCAACAACCAAGGAGCCGAAGGAATCGCCAGTACCATTGAAAATTTAGAGCAACTGAATATTGCCCACACTGGCGCTGGACAAAACCTGCAGGCAGCCAGGCAACCGGCTATTATTCAGACAAAAAACACTCGATTTGGCTTCCTGGCATATACTGACAATACTTTTACCTCACAGTACGATGAAGCTACTGACCAACGTGCCGGGGCATTATTCATGAAACATGAAATTTTAATTGAAGATATTAAATACTTACAAAATTCAGCTGATGTAATAATCATCTCCATGCACGCTGGCAATGAATACAGTCCACAGCCTAGCCAACAACAAATTGATTTTGCCCACACCGCCATTGATAACGGGGCTAAACTGGTTATTGGCCATCATCCTCATGTTTTACAGCCCATCGAATATTATGGACAAGGCTATATCATATATAGTTTGGGCAATTTTATTTTTGATCAAATGTGGTCAGAGCCTACCAGGGAAAGCGCTATAGCTGAAATTATTTTCCAAAACAATGAAATAAAAAAAATTAATCTTTTGCCAATAAAGTCCTTTGATTATTGCCAGCCGCGCGTGCAATCAGAAGGGATAGGTGAAAAAATATTAAATCATATCCCTATATTAAATGATTTTACATTTTAGCGATTTTGTTATATAATAAATGCAACTTTTTCTAAAAATATGAAAAAAATTACTAAAGTTGTTATCCCAGCCGCTGGATTTGGCACCAGATTCCTACCGGCTACCAAAGCACAGCCAAAAGAAATGTTGCCTATCGTTGATAAGCCAATAATCCAGTATGTAGTTGAGGAAGCTGTAGCCTCGGGCATTAAGGATATTATTATAGTTACTAGCTGACAAAAAAGGTCTCTTGAGGATCATTTTGACTATTCATACGAACTGGAAAAACAGCTGGAGGAAAGCGGTAAAACCGAGAAACTCAAGGAAATTCGCAGTATCCCCAAAATGGCCAACTTTATTTACATCCGGCAAAAGGGCCCTTATGGTAATGCTACGCCCGTTCTTTCTGCCAGCCATATTATCGGCGATGAGCCCTTTGCAGTATTATGGGGCGATGAATTCTTTTATAGCCAGCCTCCCCGCTTAAAACAATTGCTGGAAGTATATGAAAAATTTGGTTGTTCGGTTATAAGTGCCGTGCGGATTCCGAACAAAGAAGATGTTTCAAAATACGGCATTGCAAAAATTAAACACGTAGAAAATAATATTCATCAAATTTTAGATATTGTTGAAAAGCCAGCACCGGACAAAGCTCCTTCTAATTTGGCTACCCATGGCGGATATGTCTTAACCCCGGCTATTATGAAGCATTTAAAAAATATAAAACCCGGCAAAGACGGAGAATTATGGTTGGTTGACGCCATAAAAGAGCTGATGAAGAGTGATCCGGTCTATGCTTGCGAAATTAAAAACAGCACTTATTACGACACCGGCAGCAAGCTTGAATACCTCAAGGCAAATATTGATTTTGCTCTACGACGAGACGACCTTCGTCAGCCACTATTAGATTATTTAAAAACCATTAAATAATTTTTTTACATGTTTAGGCGGATAAAAAACTTACACGGATTATCTAAGGCATTTATTGTGGTTATTTTAGGTGGTGTAGCTCTGGTTATTTTAATGGTAGTAGTAATAATTATTCAATCTCAGACTGATCCTCCTCCAGGAAATATCACTTTAAAAATATGGGGGGTATGGGATGACTCATCAGATATCGAGCCAATTATTAGCGCTTACGAAAATGCGCACCCATATGTAAAAATTGATTATTCAAAATTCCGCTACGAAGAATATGAAGACCGACTTATAAACGGCTGGGCTACAGATACTGGTCCGGACATATATGCCCTCCCAAACTCATGGATTTACAAATATTCAGAACAGTTTATTACTCCCATGCCGGCTTCTATTACAGTCACGTTTTTCCGCCAACGACAAATATTGTTCAAAAAAGATACTATTTACAAGGATATTACTGAAAAAACGCTTACCCCCAGTGACATCAAACGAGATTACGTAGATGTTGTATATAATGATGTGGTTAAAGATAATTTAGTTTACGGTCTGCCTTTTGGCGTCAACACCCTGGTTATGTTTTACAACAGGGACTTGTTAAGCAAGGCCCATCTAATCCAACCTCCGAAAACCTGGAGCGAATTCATCAGCGCCATGCCCAAAATTACCATTATTGATGATCAGGAAAATATCCTTAGGGCAGGCACTGCCATGGGCACCTATAACAATATTGACAGGCCGCAGGATATAGTCACTCTGCTGATGCTTCAAAACGGGACTGTCATGAATATAGGGGACAATATTCGTTTCCACTTGTCGCTGGCTAATGATTCAGAATATTTTCCCTCAGAAATCGCCTTAAATTTTTATACTGACTTCTCTGATACCAATAAGTCGGTCTACACCTGGAACGAATATATGCCTGATGCCATAGACTACTTTGCTGACGGCAAGCTGGCTTTTTTATTTGGTTATAAATTTATAGAAGACGAGATAAAAGCAAAAAATAAAGGCATAGATTATGGCATTGCTGCGGTGCCACAGATAAATCCGCAGAACGAAGTAAACTACGCCAACTACTGGGTTTATACCGTTTCTAAAAGAGTGGCTACTCCAAATATTGATGAGGCTTGGGACTTTCTTATGTATGCCAGTGAAACTGAGCGCAATAAAACTTACATTGAAACTACCGGCCAAATGAGCGCTTTGCGTTCAGTACTTAATGAGCAGCTGACTGATCCCGACCTAACTGAACTGGCTGAGCAGGCTATCACCGCCCAAAGTTGGTATCATGGCATGGCTCCGCTGGAAGCTGAACAGCATTTTGAAGAGCTTATACAGGCTGTGCTTGAAAATGACGAACTTGATATTAATCAAGCCATCACTAAAATAGCTAAGCAAATCCAAGAAGAATACTAACTATATTATGTCCAAACCTTCATTACAATTAATTATAGCTATAATATTTACGGCATTTGTATTAACGTTGATTCCGCATCCGCAAGCCGCCCAGGCAGTTGAATATTACAAAGAGGGGTGGGAAATTGTGCCAAAACAATGCCTAGACGAAATATGGGGGAAAAGCCAGGATCCGCCAATCTATTGCGACCTAGAGGCATTTATCCAGCTCTTTGTAAACCTGGCTAGTTTAGCTCTGAAAATATTACCATACGTGGCTATGCTCATGCTTATATGGGCTGGCTTTAATATGATTATGGCTGGCGGCAATCCAACTAAAATTGATGAGGGGAAAAAAATGACCACCTCGGTAATACTGGGAATAATCATAATGCTTGTCCTGGCCTGGGCCTGGTCAATGTTCGTTGTCTTTGCCCTCACCGGCAGTACCAATGTGTTTCCAGGTACCCCCTGGTCCAGGGAATGGTGGGGCGGTGCTGATCCTACTTCTACAAATCCTAATGCCGGATGCTGTACTGTCCCTAATAAGCCTGCTTATGATAGCAAGAAGGCAATGGGTTGTGTTGAAATTACTGACGAGGAGTGCTCCAGTGCTTATGCTGATGATTTCCCTGGTTCAGGCTGGCGTCCTGGCAGCTGCTACCCGGAAGACAGGGCTTTTTGCGATTCAGCTAAGGCCGGCTGCTGCGTCCCTAACCAAGAAAAAGATGATGTTTGCTATAAACCTAACTCAAGGGGCTGTTTGGATATATTATTTACGCACCATGATAATAACAACTGTGAAGCTAATGGCCAGTGTGATCCGAGTAAAATTGTTGGCGCCCCCAGTGGCATCAGTGGATGTTGTGTGGCCACCGATAAATGTTCAGCGGTTAATTCACCAACTGACTGCGCGGATCAATTTTTTGCCAACACGCGATGTAGTGAAGTAGATGAATGTAATCAAGGCTGCTGCCTCGGCCAAACCAGCTGCTGGGAGGGTAAAATTGACTGCGATGGAACCTGGCAAGCTGGCGCTTGCCCGGCCTGCAATTCAGGCTGCTGCGTGATTGATAATGGCAATCCGGATGGTACAGACGAAAATTGCTTCCAGACTACCGATGAAAACTGTACAATTCAGGGCGGTACTTTTATATTTGGCGCCTGCGGATCACAAGCACAATGCGCTAATGGCTGTTGTGTTGAGACATGCACTGATGGAAAAATTGAAGGCTCTTGTTCAAACTTGACCTATCGCGAGTGGAACTATGCAGCCAACCCTCCGGCCGGCTGCACTAATATCACCCAAGTGCCTGAATGCAAAACCGGCTGCTGCCTGCCCTCAGGCAACCTGTCCTGTATTAATAATGTCAGACAAAATCAGTGCACCGGTGATTATTGGGACGGGTCTTGCAGCACCCAGGCTGACTGCACCAATGGATGCTGTATAGACACCACTAATGACTATGTGTGCATAGACGGCACTTCACAAAAAGGCTGTCTAGACAGAGTCGGCAATCCTGTATATTTTGAAGCAGGCCTATGCGATAATTTTTCCGGTAATTGGTGCAAAAACGGTGGCTGTTGTATAGTCGGTTTTGTGCCTCCCTATACCTGTCATGATCTGGACTATTCGCAGACCAATATTTATTGCCAATTTATATTGGGCGGCACTTGGGCCAACTCGGATTGTAACCATACCCCCGGCTGTTCGTAAAATAAATTTTAATTAATTTTATATGAAAAAACAAGCTAAGCTATTCCGTTTTATAACCTTATGTACCAGCGTTCTTGTAATTTCGCTGGTGGTTGTACAATTTGCTCCCACTACTGTCCAGGCGGCAGACCCATCCGGTCCGTCACTGCCTAACCCGTTAGGCGAAAAAGACGGAAAAGCAATTAATCTCCTGGATGTGATGCTTAGAGTTATGCAGATTGCTTTGGCCGCAGTGGATATATTTGCTTTATTTATGTTCATACTTGGCGGTTTTGAATTATTGATATCAGGCGGCAACCCCAATATGATAAAAAAAGCCAAGGATACGCTAATCTGGGCCACCATCGGAATCCTGGTGATAACTTTAAGTTATTCAATTCTGAAATTTCTCTTTGAAGAAATTCAAAAAGGTTGGGGTTAAAATTTGACAAAATTAACGTTTTGGTTTATAATCTCACCATCAATCAATTTTCATCAATTTTACGAAAGGGGGTGAAAAAATATATGAAAAAATTAGCCAGCGGATTATTAACTATAGCTATCCTAGCCATTCCAGCCGTTGTTTCCGCTCAAGTTGGCACGGGTAACTATGGTCCGACTTTCGGACTAGGCACAGCTGATTTAGAATCAACAGTTGTAAACGTAGTGCAATGGGTACTGGGCTTCTTAGGCTTAATCGCTGTCATCATGATCTTAATCGGCGGTTTTCAATGGCTTACTTCTGGCGGTAATGAAGAAAAAGTTGCTTCAGCTAAAAAAGTCATCTCCGCTGCTGTTATTGGTCTAATTGTTGTCTTGCTAGCCTGGGCAATCGTCATCTTCGTCGTTGCTAACACCAATACCTGGACAACATAATTTTGAAAGTAAAGAGTTAATAATATATTCCCCCCTCACCCGTCAAAAAGGTGAGGGGGTTTGTTTTTAAAAAAAATGTAAGATAAAATGTATATATAATGAAAACTCAAAAAATTACTTCATATATAGAAAATCATCAAAAAAGGATATTATGGCTGGCTATTTTTTTGTTCTGTATTGTTGTAATTAGCTTGCTAGCGGTAAAATTTTTTAATTATGGCTACAATGCTATTGATCTAGGTATCTATAATCAGATTTTCTACAATTCTACACAGGGCGAACTATTCCAGTTTAGCATCCACCCTCATTCATATCTGGGGGATCATTTTGAATTATTTATTTTAATTCTATTGCCTTTTTATTATATCTGGCAGTCCTCTTTCATGCTGCTGATTTTACAAACTGTATTTATTGGTTTATCGGCCTGGCCATTATACCTGATTGCCAAACGCAAGCTTTCACCAACCTGGTCACTGATAATTACAGTCGCTCTGCTGTTAAATCCGTTTATTCTTAATATGAATTTTTTTGAATTTCATATCCTGCCATTTGCTATTTTTCTGCTCCTCTTCACATTTTACTTCTATGCCCAGAAAAAGTTTTTTTGTTTTATGGTATTCTCTTGCCTAGCGCTCTTGGTAAGAGAAGATGTGCCATTGGTAATATTTATGTTTGGCATACTGGCACTAATTGAAAAACGAAAATGGTCCTGGTATTTAATGCCAATAATTATAAGCACTGCCTGGTTTATCGGCGCAATATATATGACCGGCTACCTCAACCAGTCAGGTAGCTATAAATTCTTATCTATGTATGGCTGGCTTGGCGGATCAATTCAGGAAATGCTAATAAATATATTTACCCAGCCTTGGCTGGTCATTAAACAAATTTTCAGCCTTAACAACTTTTTTCTGGTTATTGGCTCCTGCTTGCCATTGGCCGGACTGCCCTTCTTGAAACTAAAATACCTCATCCCAGCCTGCCTGGTCTTTATCCAGCTCTTGCTCATACAAACCAGCAGTGTTATTGTCCTGCAAACTCATTACTTATCACTGATTATCCCGTTCTTGTTTATCGCTGCTATATACGCACTGGAAGAATTAAATAGGAAAAAACAGCCAGCTTCTTTGATAAAACAATTCATCTTAAAACGACGGCTGCTATTTTCTACCATTTTTATAGCTGCTGTGATTTATTCCTTTTTGACTTTTAGTCCAATAATCCCGGGAATAATTGGCTTATTTAATAAACCAAAAATAAGTTATAATACCACCCAATATGAAAAAATTATTAATAATACTAATAAAAATGAAGCTATAGTGGCTAGTTTTCGCTTTTTACCTTATATTTCCAATCGGCCACATCTTTACTCGCTACATTATTCATTCCAGGGCAAAAAACAATTTTCTGAAGAACCATATGAAATACCTGTTGATATTGATAAAATTGCTATTGATTTTGGTGATTTTCTGATCTATCACCTCCAGTCACAAAATATCTCCAGCTATAAAGAAAATTATTCTACTGGCCCTGACAGGATACATGACTTAATTTCACAAAATAATTTAAACTTATCAGATATTAATGACAGTATAGCTGTTTATGAAAAAAATGCAGATAATAAAATCGTTTTATATGAAATTATGGATCAACCAGATCATGCGATTAACGGTTCAGAAGCTGCGCTTGGAGACGCCATTACTTATTTAGGCTGGCGCTTTATAAATGACCAGGCAACTAAGAATGATAGTTTAGCTATTAGTTTATTCTGGCAAGCGCAAAAAAAGCTTGCTGATAATTATCAAATTAAATTTCAGGCTGAAGATAAAAACGGAGAAGTAATATTTGCCAAGTATTACCCTTTAGGCTACGGTTTATTGCCGACCAGCCACTGGCCTCCTGACAAGATCATTAAAACAAATTATTGGTTTACTGTTCCTAATGAGATTCAACCGCAAATAAGCCAACTCAATTTAAGGCTGGTTGATATAAAAGGCTATATGGGGCTAGACGGTATACGTTCGGCAGTCATGGATATTACTGAAGAAAAAATAATCGGCCCGGATATCCCCCTGCCCTATAATACTTTATAAATTTCTACTTTAGAATTTATAAACACTTGTTCCAAGTATTCTTTAGTAGCAGGGTTATAAGTACCCAGCTCTTTTTCTTTGCGTCCATAAAAAATATAATCTATGGCATTGTCCTGTAAAAAATTCCGCTTTTCAAGTATCTCATTATCCGACTGCCAAAACCATTCGCTTTGCTGATATTTAGTTGGCAAATCAATAGTTTGAGGGCCATGGCCTATCCAAACTATACGTCCACTATGAGCTGGGATATAATTCCCCATATAAAAACTTGAGAAAATTATTTCTTTCTCCCCAATATTATTTTTTAACCACCCCATAGCAGCTACCTCTTCCTCATAAAGATAATATGGTAAATCCTTTTTAGTTGTATAAAGATAGATATCCTGCCCTAAAATCTGAAAGTTAGTTAAGGGTAGAAATATAATCAAAAACATGATTAAGGAATATCCATATAGCTCGCGTTTGGTTTTTATTTTTTTATACAAATAGTAAATCCCAAAAAAAGCCAGGATTGATAGGGGAATGTGCAGGCCTTCAGACATCCGGCGCTGAAAAGATAAGGGGATGTATAAAAGCATGGCTGAAAAAATTGCCCAGATTACCAGGAATAACTTCTTATTATCAGCCTTTTTAAAAGTTATCCACACCCCCAAAAAAGCAAATAACAATATAAAACCATAACCTATTATATACATCCAAACACTGGGAGAAGGTAAAATATTTTGCGCCGCCCAGGTGCGTATTACCCAGTCAGCACGGCTGATTAAATACAGGTAAACTACAGCCGGCACTGGAATTATGCATAATATCAAGAAGTGCTTAATATATGATTTAATTATTTTTCTTTGCCACAGCATCAATACCAGTAAATACGTGCCCAGCACTAAATAAACAGTTGGCCCGTTAAAGGGATGAAACCACAATAAGAACAAGCAGGCAACTCCTGCACTAATACTATAACGCTTTTTATTATATTCAAAAGCCAATAGCATTAATAAAAATATCAGCACAATCAAAGTAAGAGAAGCAATCAGGTGCGGAGAATGGTAAAGCGTTAAAAAAGTAATACTCTCAGACACCCAGATATCCGTAGGGTGCTCATAAATATTATTTACATCAAACAGAAATGGATTGAAAAAAACGCCCAAGCCCGAAGAAAATAAAACCAATAATAAAACCCATTTGCGTTTTGACTTACTTTTGAAAAAATAAGCAATAAATAAATACAATACAATAATAAATATTATTATCCATAATGATCTAGCTAAATGCAAAGCTAGCAAGCTGGATAAGTCAAATATTTTTGCCAGCCAGCCGACCGACAGCCATAAAGGATTAACATAAAGGCGCTGCTGCGCTTCCGAAGTATATAAATTTATAAAAATATTATTGCCTTGCTTCGTCTGTTCAATCATTGACTGGAATACATTGGTGTCGCCTGGTGTTAAATGGTGGACGCCCGTATAAACTGTATTGTCCGGGGCAGAAAAATACCCGTATAAATAAGGTACAGCCATAACTAAAATAACCAGCAGGGAAATCACTGCTAAAAAAATCTTTTCCTTTTTCGTGATTGTTTTAAGAAGATTAGCCATCCCTTTTCTTAAAATGATAAATAATAATTGCCGCCATAAAACTAAGCAACTCGCCTGCTATAAAAATAATTCTGGATAAAACAGAAACTGCTGCAGCCATTGAAACATTTATGGTTTTTCCTAAAAAGTAAACCATTGCCACTTCCCTTACCCCTAACCCCGATGGGGTAATTAAACTAATAAATCCGATTGACCAGCTGACCGCAAATATTCCGACAGCGGTAATAAATGAATCCATATCCGTTAACCCCAAGGCGGCTAAAATGAAATACATACTTATGCCTGTTACCAGCCAATAAAAAATATACATAAAAGCCAGTCTTGCGATGAATATGGGCGGCAGAGTCCTTATTACAATATCTTTTTTAAGCAATCTGATCCAGCCGATAAAACGACTTGGTACCATTAAAAAAAGCAGTAAAAAAACCGCAATTATCCCCAGGCCAAAGTTAATAGCCCAGCTATCTGCCAGATAGGCAATGGTAATAAAATAGGTTAAAATGCCGCTAAAAAGCAGGATGGCTGATTCAAAAACCATTACAAAAACCGATTCTGATTTCTTGAGGCCAATGGTCGTCATCATATATGTCTTGGCCGCTAAGCCCCAAATATTGCCTGGGATATACCGCACAATTGCAGCCTTCATATACAATAAATAAGCCCGGCTAAACGGCAAATTTATCTTATACTTTTTAAGTACCCAGTACCAGCAATAAGCAAGCCAAACAAAACTAATAGACATCACTACAATGGATATAATTATATACCATATATTTATGTTTACAATCGTTGCTTCCACTTCTGACCAGTTATTTTGAAGCACCCTGATTATAAAATAACCGGCCAGTATAAAGATTATTAATTGAAAGATTTTTTTAACCATTGCCATTTAAAAGATTTAAGGTAATATTATTTATTATAGCATGATAAAAAATAAATATTTCAGATGATTACCACGTTTTTATTACTGTCTTTAATGCGATTTACAAGTAACCAGATTATTATTACAAAAAGAATAGTTCTAGCTAATACCAGAATATCCAGAGATAAGGAATATGGGCCAGCAAAATTATAAATTACAGGAAATTGTAAATAATTAAGGATATCATAAATAACAACTAATAATACCATCTTCTTCCCGCCACCTAGCGCTAAGACCATGAGAGGCAGTATCCAAATAATCCACTGTGGTGAATAATATGGAGAAAATAAAATATATATCATAGCCGCCAGAAGCATCCATCTAATGACATCTTGCGGTGTTTTAATAAACTTTTTGAAAAAACTATACCCAGCATAAATTAATAGAGGTAATAAAAATTGCAAAAATACCAGACCATAGCTCACAATTTTTATGATGGCGGTATATGCAATAGCCGGTAATGATTTCTGAAGGGCCTCAAAGTAAATGACGTACACTGCTCCTTGGGCAAACTGGCGGGTTGATTGGAATATGTATGGAAATAATCCATTTTCAAAACCGGCCACAAAACAAATAATGGCTGTAATAACAATTGCTGGCCCCACAAATATCCATAAATATTTATTTTTAATAAGTGGCATTTCTCTACGGCCTGTCTTATTTAACCAGTACACTATAAATATTGGAAAAAAAATAATTGCATACCCTTTGGTCAATAAGGCTAAGCCTAAAATCACGAAAGAAAGAGTAAAACGTTTCCTAAATAAAAACAGCAGAGCCAGCTGGACCAATAAGGCAGGAAAGACATCAAAACGGTTAACTAAAAAAAATAAAAAAGATGGCAGAATAAATAACCATAACCAAAAATGGCTTTTACTTAACACTTTAAGGAGTTTATAGGTCACTGCTATTAACAAGAGCCCGGCAATCAAATTTAGGATTATCAGCCCATATTTAAAACCCTCTAATGAGTCAGAAAAAAAGGCTGGTATAGTAAGATATAAAATCCCTAAAGCTGGGTATTCTATACGGTTATACGAATATGGGGGTTGATGATTATAATAATAAGCTACTCTATTATAATACGCCCCCAGTTCCTGCTCGTCCCATACTAGACTAATCCCCTCTTTTTGGGGACTGGAAAAAAATTTTGACGGCGAGGAATAAACCAGTAAAAAAATTCCTATAAACAGGCATGTAAAAAACAGAACTAAATAAAATATTTTTTTATCTTTAACGCTCATATAGCTTTAGTGTTAAGTTCTCCCCTTCAAATCTGTAGGGGAATGATTCTTCCTGGTTTAAATTATAATTATCAGATAGCCATCTATTTATTAAATTCTCTCGATCCAAAATAGGCTGCTGATAATCTACGAGCCATACTCGATCCTGTTTTTTTATTAAAAAACTCATTTCTTGATTAACCGTATCTGAATTAATCATCATAAAACCTGAATATTTTATAATCTCCAATTCGTTATTACGCCCGGCTGGCCCGGCTAATGGAAAAAAAGCGACTCTTTCTATGCTGCCTTTATAATAATAATCAAATAAATAACTGTGCATCGGGCTATATAAAATAATTATGCCATTTGCTGGCTCATTGTTTTCAATATATTGCCCTACTGAACCCCAGTCATAATGCACTTTAGTTACTTCAGCCCACGATGGAATTAGTATAATTACCATAATTACGATAATAACAACTTGAGTATACCGATTTTTAAAATTTCTTAGACCCTGCGCCAGCCATACATACAAAGCAGGTAAAATAATAATCAAATAGCGAATAAAATACATATCTAATAATAAAGAGATTATTACTGGCACTACCACCAAGCAAACTAAAAATACTATAGGCCACAAATTATTCTCATAATATTGCTTAATTTTATTGCCTAAACGATAAAAAACTAAACCAAAAAGGACGATTATTACTACATAATACAATGGTGCTAATGCTCGAAAGAAATCAAGCGACTGCCCATACCTCCAGTGCAGAAAAAAATAGTCCGGAATATTACTAACTATCTCACCAACATCAGAAGAATAAAACTGCAGCCAAAAACCTTTTTGATGAAAAATAAAACGATTTATCAAATTTGGTATCTCGGGCAGGAATAAAATAACTATAGCCAACAAGCTGATTAAATAATTACGGCGCAATTTAAACACCCCTCTATTCCTTAACACGTAAACAACAATAAAAATAAACTGGCTAACCAAAAGCAATATAGCAAAGTAATGAGTATATAAATTCAGCGCTGATATCACTATATATAATATCCAATGTCTCAACTGACCAATCTTAAGCGCTCGCCATAGAAATAACGATGATAAACCGGATAGCAAAAAAACAAGAATATACATCCTGGCTTCCTGGGAAAATTCTATATGAAAAGAAGAAAGCGCGGTCAGCAAAGCCGCCCAAACTCCGACCGAACGACTGAATAATGCTTTACCTAATAAGTATATTACAATAATTGACAATAAGCCTAAAATTAAAGACAAGCTCCTGGCGGCTAGTTCAGACACCCCAAAAACGCCTAACCAGCCATGCAGTAAATATTGATAAAGAGGCGGGTAGTTTTCATTTTGAATAATTCTTGTAATTTCAGATACGGAATGCTGGGCATTGACTACTGACCAAGCTTCATCTAATGAAAAATTTTCCTGGGATATGTTTATCAAACGCAGAGATGCGGCAATAACTAAAACAACAATTAAAAAAACAATGATTATTTTTGGATAATATTTATTCATAATAATTAAAGAACCTGATATATTGTTGCATCTTTATCGCTATATACCTCTTTAAAGCCTTCATCTTTTTTAATATTGCTCATCATGCCATGATGATTGTTTTCAACTAAAACATATGAGGCCTGGAATTCATTCTTAATATCCTCATAAAGTCCGGTTTTTTGGTCTCCTAAAGTTATATTAACCATTTTCTTATATAACTCCTGGTCATACTCATACATAAAAGTGGGGTCAAGGCCAATAATATAATAATTCTTATCATTAAAATAAAACAGCATAGGGAATTCATCCCAGCTTGAATGGAATATTATATCCCCCGGCTGTGAATTTTTTTCCAGCCAGCTTGAGACTTCAGCAAAGCGGTCCAGCCTTATCCCTCCCTGGAAATCATTATATGTATGCCTTACATCCTTAATAATTATAACAGGCAGGGTGACGCAGAAATATACAATTAAAATAACTGCAATTACTTTTCTTTTTAGGCAAAATGAAACTGTCTTTGACCATAACTTTTTCAAATTGAAAAATGGTATTTGCTGATTTAAGGCCAGGGCAACAAACAGCACGGCAAAAGGCACATAATACTCTACATACCGCCGTGATTTTAAGGTAAAGATAAAGAAAAATAAAAATATTACGAAAAGCGTAATAGTTTTCCGGTTAGGCTTTTTAAAATTTACAATAAATAGGTAAAAGGTAATTATCATTAATATAGAGACAAAGGCCGTATTTGCGCTTAAATCAATAAACTTGTAAGGGTACCATTCATTACCTACTGGTATAACGCTCTGATAATTAATAATGCCAATTTTAATCAGTTGATGCCAGTAAAAATTCAGGTTTTCAGGAAAATATGGATTTATGATAATACCGGCCAGCACGCCGCCCAAGGAGGAAAAAAATAATCTCAGTTCCCGGCTGTGGCCAACTATATGCCAGAACTTTCTCGCCGAGTGCTTCAGCCAATTTTCCATGATGCTGACCGCGGCGTAAATACCGGAAAAAACTAAAATTAGAATAAAACCGCCGTAAGCCCAGACATATAAAAAAGAAAAAATGAATAGGCTTTTTGTTTTATGCTTCAAAATCAAATATAACCCAACAATTAAAAAAATAATAGAAAAAGCCGGCGCTTTAACCAGGTTTATCCGAAAAATAAAAGGCATGGTTATGAGTAAAACAATTACATACCAAAAAGCGTACTTAATCTTAAAAGATCTTAAAAACCAATAAAATAACATGACTAAACCGGTTGTAATTATGATATTGGCTAATTTTGCCCCCTGAATCGGGTCCATTACCTGGGTAAATGGAATTAAAAAAACATGATACAAAAAATGCTGGTCTATATAATTGTCTTTTAGAACAGTAAACTGAAGCCAGGGAAATTCCTTAATAAATCCTTGTTCAGGGATCAATAAGGCGGATTTAACATGATAAAATGAATCAGGGTCGGCAAAAGCCGGCACTGCCTGCATAAAAGTGAACAGCGCAAAGGAAATAACCAGTAAAATTATATAAGATAAAATAACCCAGTTACGTACTAAAAAATTCATAAAACCACGGCCTTGCATCATAATGCTATTATATCATCTAATGTAAAGACTTTGAAAAAAGTCCCCACCAAACACGGAAGCGGAGACTTTTATAGTATTATATACATCCTTCGTTATTTTGGCAACATTTTTACCTATCCACCTTCTGGAACAGATAAAATCCATCAGACTTTTCAACTAACCAATACTCTCCACTTTCGAAAATCTCCTGTATACGGTCAGTAAATTCCTGGCTGCGATCACGGCAGCTATATGACCCCCTAGCCCATGATGGGCACATACCTGACCGGTAATCAGCAGCCAATATATAATCAACTTGTGTCTTGCCAAAGTCTGAAATATTAAAAAAATCCTTACGGCCGGCAATTTTTACCCCCAACTCAGCCGAGGCCATGACTGAAGCCTCTGGCGGTATTGCCGATATCATGCGATCTAATGTTTGTCTTTCTTGAACAGAACCCCAGGGCTTAATATTCCCTCCGTAGGAGGCTGGAGTAAATTGTAATAAAACAACAAATAAAACCATCGTCACCAGCACAGAAACCGAAACAGTTAATATTTTACGCAGGGGCCAGGCTAAACACTTTGCCAGCCAGGCTAAGCCAAAAATTGCCGACAGAAAAGCTGGTGCTGTTAAAGATACGTGATTATGCATAACTCCGGTTAATAATGAAAGTTCAGGCCGTAAAATAATAGTAAAAAAACTAGCCGCCCCACTAAACAATAAAGCCGGAGCAAATATTGGCAGCATTATTAATGGTGCTAATAAATAAAAAACATAGCTAATTCTGGGAGCTTGAAATAGAGCAGATATTAAGACGCCTGGATTTTTAACCAGGCTCCCCGTTAATCCCTGATCAGCAACCATTAAATCACTATACAGTTCATATTGCATTAATGAGCCAGTTATACTGTAGGTAGGAAGAATAAAATACAACACCAGGCATAACCATAGTATGCTGGGGGCTGATAAAATTAGCCCAAACTTCCACTGTCTTCGTATAATAATAAAATACAAGCCTAACAAAAACACCATCACAGCAAATTCTTCCCGACAGGCCACAGCCAATAAAAAAAAGCTGGTTCCCCAAAAATATTTCTGCTTTAGAGCCAGGTAAAAACCAAATAAAATAAATGTACTACCCAAAGCTAAAGGGTGAAAATCAACAATATTAGCCTGGTGCATGGCCGGATATAATAAATAAGCCAAGCCAAAACAAAGTGCGGTCGCACTACTCACAAACTTATAGCGAGCCAATAAAAAAACCGGGATGGCTCCCAAAGCCATAATTACTGTCTGAATGACTAACAATAGCCGGCCATCCGGCCAAAATGAATAAAGCGGCGCCAATAACAAAAAAACTGGTTCTACGTGATAATGAAGTCTACTGAATGCGGGGAACTGGGTTGTCATCCGCAAAACATCTCCCTGCGCAGTGTTCCACACGGTCTGTTCCATATTGCCCATATCATACATACCAGGAATAAATAAATTATACCGAACGATGGAAAAAACTGAGAAAAAAATGACATATACCAATATGGCCAATAACAAAATCCGTACTGCCGTTAAGTAGCGTATTTTTAAAAATCTATCAAACCAGTTCGAAAAAAAACGGCTTATAATAAAACCAGCCCCCAGGCCAGCCAGCATAAGGGTACAATACAAAATAATTGCAGCTATAAAAAAAATTGTATATTGCTCACTCATCTGATATTATCCGCAAATATGTAAACCTATTTCTTGAGTTCCTTCTTAAAATAATCAACATACGGGATTAGAGAAGGATTAACATTACCCAGGATAGCCAGATAATAATTTACATAACTGCCAAACACTAAAACTTCAAAGACCTGTGCAAGCCTAGCCTTTTGGCGGACAGAATAATTTAAATAAGATACTTTGTACTTGTCCAAAACCCGCTTAGTAATCTTAAAACGTTTTTGTATTTTCTGTAAATATAAAGGTGATTCAATAAACACCCACATCAAACTCCGTACGTTGCTGGGTGGAAACTGCATCCCCTCCATCAGGTGATGGTTCAGCTCTGATATTAAATAATAAGGGGTAAAGGTCTTACTGTTCTCATGCAGCTGATTAGCCATAGCGTGGGCATTGCCTGATAAATGCTCTGCTCCGATAATTATGGGGATGCGATTTTTCAATTTTAATGCCAGTTGTTTAGCTTTATTCCGAGGCGCTGTCACTCCAGTGCCAAATTGCTTATGCAGTGAAACAATTACATTAATAACTTTTTTAAATTCATTATCTGAAATGTTCACATGACCACACTTTTTAAGCATGGCTAGCTGTCCGGCCACAGAATATCCAAGACCCATGCGCGGCTGGTTAGAAGGATTAAAACGCGGGTTAAAAACATAACCCGGCAATTTATATTTTTTAGCCCATCTGCCTAAAGTACCGCCTGAAGATATTACCAATATTTTGGCACCTCGACGGCGTGCTTCATTAAACGTATTTAATGGCTCTTCGGTAGTGCCGGAATAGCTGGATATTATGTATAAGGTATGTGAATTTACATAACCAGGTAAAGTATAACTGTTAATCACCTCAAAAGGAACTTTAATTTTCTCGGTAAATACTGACTTTATAATATGCCCACCCAGACCAGATCCGCCCATGCCATTAATTAAAATATTATCTACTTTACTGTAACTTTTAGGGATTTTAATTTTTCTAGCTTCCTCCCAGGCCTGCTGGCACTGCAAGCCTAAAGACTCTATAGACCGGCCGACTCCTTGAGGATCCAATCTGCTAATCGTTTTATTATTATCCAGTATATTCATGTATATAATTATATATTATTTTTTACTAAATAACAAATTGAAATTTTCATTAAATTATGGTATATTTAAAGAGAATTTCTGAATCATAATGAACTTTTTTTATGTCAGGGCATTCTAAATGGTCACAGATAAAAAGACAAAAAGCAGTCACGGACAAAAAAAAGGGTAACCTTTTTACCAAACTTGCTAAAACTATTACTATTGCCACTAAACAAGGTGGTCCTGACCCGGACAGCAACTTTAAACTGCGTTTAGCCATTGATAAAGCCAGATCATCAAACATGCCTAATGATAATATAGAGCGAGCTATTAAGCGGGGTAGTGGTGAGACAGGGGAAAATACTATTGAGGAAGTAATATATGAAGCCTTCGGCCCCGGCGGTTCAGCCATAATCATTGAGGCAACTACTGACAACAAAAACCGGACTACGGCTGAAATTCGCAACATTTTATCAAAACATCAGGGGAACTTAGGCAATAGCGGCAGTGTTATTTGGATGTTTGATGCCAAGGGAGTTTTACGAATACTTAAAAATAATCTAAAAAATAAGGAGGAATTTGAATTAAATATTATTGATGCCGGAGCTGAAGACATACTTGAGGAAGAAGAAGGATATTCCATCCTGACCCAACCAAATGACCTTCCGATCATTAAAAAAGCTGTTAAACAACTAAATATTTCTATTGAATCATCTGAAATTGAAATGGTGCCAAAAAATAAAATTGCAGCCCAGGAAAAGGAGATAAATCAGTTAAATAAGTTATTCGAGGAACTTGAAGCCAATGACGATATAAATAATTATTTTACTAATGCCAATCTCTAAAAAGAAAATAATTCTTGGCATTGACCCTGGTCTAGCCACCACAGGCTACGGTATTATTGAGCAATCTGGTAATTCATTACGGGTAATAAAAGGTGGCGTAATTATCTCAAGTGCTAAGGAAGAATTTAGCCATCGGCTTAATAAAATCCACCAGGAATTAACTAGACTAATAAAAAAGTACAAGCCAAGCGTGGCAGCAATTGAAGAGCTCTTTTTTGCCAAAAACGTTAAAACCGCCCTTAAAGTCGGGCAAGCCCGGGGTGTCTGTATGTTAACCTGCCAGCAACATAAAATCGCGATTAAAGAATTCACGCCTCTTCAAGTTAAACAAGCTATAACCGGATATGGATTTGCCTCTAAAGTTCAAATTCAAAAAATGATAAAACTGATATTTAAACTAAAAAAGATCCCCAGGCCTGACGACCTAGCAGATGCCCTGGCTATAGCTGCCTGTTGTGCCCAAACAAAAGAATTTAAATAATCAATAATTTTACTATGAGAAAAAGATTTCGTATTGCCAGTATTGCCTCTGAAGTATCACCATATTCAAAAACCGGAGGACTAGCTGATGTAACCAAGGCTTTATCAAAAGCCCTGGCCGGTTTTGGTTATCAGGTTTTTTTAATAACCCCATATTATAATTTTATAAAAAAGCAAGGTCTTAATCTGCAAAAGGTACCTGCTTCAACTATCATCTCTGTGGGTAAACAAAAATATTCTGTTAATTTCTATCGACTAAATTTCAATGATAACTTAAAAATCTATTTTATTGCTAATGATAAGCTATTCGGTAAACGCTCTAAAGTATATGGTTACCCTGATGATAATCTGCGCTTCTTAATTTTTAACCTAGCCGCCCTTAAGCTACTGGAACTACGCTCTATTAAACCCCAAGTTATTCATTGCCATGACTGGCAAGCTGGCCTGGTACCATACTTTTTAACTAAAAACGCCTCTCGTTATCCTTCTCTAAAAAAAACGGCCACGGTGTTTACTATTCACAACTTAACCTTTCAGTCAGCAGACAACTGGTGGGTTCAATCAAATAAAGGAAAAAATGAATACCGCCAGGATCCCCTTAAAAACACCGGTTTTATAAAAAGAATCAATTTTACTAAACGGGCCATCTTTTATTCAGATATTATTAATACTGTTAGTGAACGCTATGCCGAAGAGATCACTACCCCGGAATTTGGGCAAGGGCTTGATAAATACCTGCGCCGCAGAAAAAAAGACTTGCATGGAATAATAAACGGCATTGACTATACTGTCCATAACCCAGCCTATGACAATAACATTATTTTTAAATACGATTGGAATAGCCTTCGGCGCAAGAAAAAAAATAAGCTAGAGCTGCAAAAAATCATCGGGCTGGAAAAAAATCCTGACATCCCCTTAATTGGCATTGTGAACCGCCTTACCGAACAGAAAGGATTTAGTTTAATAATGGAAACAATTGATATTCTTATGCGCCTCCCCCTGCAGATTGTAATTGTAGGCGAGGGATTTAAAGAATATGTCATGTTTTTTAAAAAAATGGCCAAAAAATTCCCAAAAAAAATTGGGATATACACCCCTTTTCGGGAAGAAATGGAATCAAAGGTATATGCCGGATCTGATATGTTTTTAATGCCTTCCCGATTTGAACCATGCGGCATTTCCCAGCTTAAGAGCTTGCGCTACGGATCAATACCTATTGTTCATGAAACCGGCGGCCTGTCTGATACCATTACTAACTTTAATCCCAAAACCAGGAAAGGAAATGGTTTTGTCTTCAAAAAATACACTAAAGAAGATTTCCTTATTGCCTTGACCCGAGCCCTGGAAAATTATAAATACACTCAGATTTGGGAATACTTAACCTGGCGCGCCATGCAACAATCCTACTCCTGGGAATTGCCGGCTAAAAAATATTTCAAGCTCTATAACCTAGCTATTAAGCAAAGACAGCAGAAAAAACCACCTTATATCAACTAACACTAAATTTAAATGTACTGGGCAAATTTTTTTCATATATACCAACCACCAAACTGGCCGCTAAAAATTATTTTAAAAGTCGCGCATGAGAGCTACCGGCCAATTTTAAAAACTCTTGAAAAAAATAAAAAATTAAGAATTACCCTTAATATTTCTGGGTCTTTAACAGAACAGCTAGTTGAGCATAAATTAACAGATATTGTTAAAAGAATAAAAATATTGGCCTTTAAAAAGCAGATTGAACTAACAGGCACTGCCTGCTACCACCCAATCCTCCCGTTAATCCCTGCCAAGGAAGCTATCAGGCAAATTAAATTAAATGATTACATTAACAAAAAATACTTTGGCCGGGCTTACAGGCCAAAAGGTTTTTTCCCGCCGGAAATGGGTTATAGCCCAGAGCTGGCCAAAATTGTTAATAGACTTAAATATCAATGGATTATCATGGACGAAATTGCTGCCTATGGTAAGCTGGAGAAAATTAATTTTAATCATAAATATATAATTAAGGGGGTTGGCCTAAAGGCGGTTTTTAGAAACAGGGCTGTTAGTGATTATTTCTCGTTCCACAGTCAGGCTAATCATCCGGAAAAATTTTGGGAATTCGTGCATAAAGAAAAACGCAGCTCGGAATATTTAATAACCGCCATGGACGGTGAAAACCTTGGCCATCATCGGCTCGGGTTTGATAAATTCTGGACAGAATTGGCCACTGAAAAAAACGTAAAAACCTTAACCATAAGCGAGCTGCTTAATAAATATCAAACTAAAGAAACCGTAAACCCCAAAAAATCCAGCTGGTCATCAAGAAATTTTGAGGTCAATAAAAATAATCCTTATATCTTGTGGCAGGGAGCTAACAACTCCATTCATCATCTTCAGTGGAAATTACTAAACGAGGTCATCCAGTTAGTTAACAAAAATAAACAGCATTTTAACTATTACAAAGCTAGGGCTTTACTGGATAGGCGGTTAGCTTCTGACCAGTTTTGGTGGGCCTCGGCCAAGCCTTGGTGGAGCTTGGCAATAATCAAGAAAAAAACCAAAGAAATTTTATATCTAGCATCACTATTAGAAAAAAATATTCAGCCGATTGCCAGTATTGCTGATAGTATTATCCGACAATCAAAAAAGTGGCAGCAAACAAACAAATTCAAAACTATAGCTGATAATTACTTAGCCAGTCAGAAAGAAATTAGATATATTGGGGGTAAAAAAATAAATTTTTAAAAAATGATTTGGGCAAATTTTTTACACATTTACCAGCCGCCTACCCAAAAAGAATACTGGGTGAAAAAGATCGCCAATGAAAGCTATCGAAAAATCCTGAAAGGTCTAAAGAAAAACAGTCAAGCCAGGGTAACTATAAATATTAACGCGGGTTTAACTGAACTTTTTGATAAATATGATTGTCATGATGTTATTGAGGATATAAAAAAATTATTGGACAAAGGGCAGATTGAATTAACCGGCAGCGCCAAATACCATCCTTTTCTCCCCCTTATGCCAAAAGATGAAATTATCAGGCAAATTAAGCTCAATACTGAAACCAATAAAAAATATTTTGGTCAGGCCTACCGGCCAAAAGGTTTTTTCCCGCCGGAAATGGGTTACGACAGAAAGGTTGGGGAAATTGTTGCTAAACTTGGATACAAATGGATAATCCTGGATGAGCTGGCTTTTTCCGGTAATATCCACGATATTGATTGGTCAAAAAATTATACACTAAAAGGGATGAATGATTTCCTTGTCTTTTTCCGGGAGCGGGAAACTAGCTTCCGGATCCTATCGGCAGAAATTGGCATGAGTGTTTTTTCAGGCAATATGCTAATCCAATTACTGGGCGACAGGATAAATAAAAATGAATACTTAATTACCGCCATGGATGGTGAAACTTTTGGCCATCATCGTCCTGGGCTGGAAGAGCTTCTTTTTGATTTATACAAAACTAAAGAGCTCAAATCAGTTACCATATCAGAGTTGGCCCCACTCTTCAAAAATAAACAGGAGATTGATCCGCGGCCCTCTTCCTGGGCACTAATGAAAAAAGATATTGAGCAGAACACCCCCTATTCGCGCTGGCAGGATAAAAACAATGAAATACACCAGATGCAGTGGGAATTAACTAATATGGCTATCCAGGCAATCAAAACAATGGATAATAGTGAGTCAGACTTCCAAAAAGTAAGGCATTCGCTTGACCAGGCTCTGCATTCTGATCAGTACTGGTGGGCCTCAGCCATGCCCTGGTGGAGCATAGAAATGATTGAGGCTGGAGCTAAAGATCTGAAAGACGTTATATTATCCACACCAATTGATGAAAAAACTAAAACCCGGGCGGAAAAATTATACCAAAAGATAGTATTCACCGCCTTTGACTGGCAAAGAACCGGCAAAGTTGATGTTTTGGCTAAATCGGCTGACGAGGATGTAACCCAGCGTATAACTACTGACCTACCTTATATACCAGAAGATGAATTTAATAAAATAATTAAAAATCTGGAAAAACAGATGCATGAGGCAGCCAAAGCGCAAGAATACGAACGGGCAGCCCAAATCCGCAACCGGGTTAATGAATTAATAGAAAAAAAAGATCAAATCACTAAACAATAAGCATTGGCTAAAGATACCCCTAAAACTAAAAAAGAACGTCTAACAGCTGTTCGCCAAATTGCTAAAGACATTATAAACTGGGAAAGTTTTTTAGTAGGTAAAAGAATCCGATTTGGTCCTCGTTACTACATTGTGCAGGGCAACCGTAACCGGCAAGAAACAATCTTCAAAATTTGCCTATATACTGATTCTGTTGATCATTTGACTAATGAGAAGTTTTCCAGGGAAATTCTTTTTTTGAATTTTATCCAGTATTCACGGTTTAATCGGGTTAAGGCCGTAGCCCCGCGAATTTATTCCTTTGGCTTAAAACCTCGTGCTTGGTATATGAGGGAATACCTAGAGGGTTCTCTATTTAATATTGCCGGGGGGAATATTAAATTTAAAAAAACCTTTTTTACTGAAAAAAATCTTGACTGGTTTGTAAAAACCTTCACTAATCTGCAAAGCATTAAATCTGCTGACCTGCCAAACAATTTTAAAAAATTCCTTTATCGCCCCGATTTTACTAAACATTTATGGCGCTTCATCAGTCCCCACTGGAAACAAACTGAATCTTATATGAAATGGCCCGGGGTATCACGCCTGATTAAAATTGAATTCACAAAATTTGCTCCAATTTATAATAACGCCCCTCATGTCCTGGCCCACCAGGAACCTTACTCCTGCCACTTCCTGCAAACTAAACAAGGCTTGCACATCATTGATTGGGAAAATATAGGCTGGTCTAATGCCAACCATGATGTTGTGGTTATGTGGATGCGGGCCAGCCAAAACCCAGCTTGGCAAAAAAAACTATATCAAAGATTTAAACGGCATTATAAAAATTATCAGCAGTTTGACGAACTTTGGACCATAGAAGTTCTGATCCAGTCCGTATTTAATATCATAAGTTACAATTTTTATAAAGATAAAAAGGATATTATTGAGATGGTAAAGTTTTCCGATACAAAAATCCGTGAAATACTCACTAATACTTTTAAACTATATAACTAAATGGAATCATATATAGACCTGCATACTCATTCAGTTTATTCCGAAGGAGCCCTGACCTGCCAAGAATTAATTGCTGCTGCTAAAAAAAATAGCATCAAGATTCTCTCCCTAACAGATCATAATGTTATTGATGGCGTGCAGGAAATTATTAATCATGGAAAAAAAGAAGGACTTCATATCATTCCAGGTGTTGAAATATATACTCGCTATAAAAACATAGGATTTCATCTGCTTGGCTACAACTTTAAACAGGGTGATTCTAAATTATTACAAGCCTTAGTTGAACTGCAGAATGACCACTTAATAAAACTGGATCAGTGCTTAGCCAGCCTAATTAAGCAAGGCTTTACTATTAATAAGAAAAATTTACTCGAAGGACCTTCTAAATATATCGGCGTTGTCCATATTATCAAAGAATTAGAAAAAAATAAGGAAAATATTGCCAAAATGAACCAGGAATTGCAGCCTGAGCATAACAATTACTTTGGCAAAGTATACCACTATTTTGGCTATGGCCAGCCTGCCCATCTGCCGCATTCTGAATTGCCAACCCCCGAGGCAGTTGATATTATTAACCAAAGCGGCGGGTTTTCCGTTTTAGCTCACCCCGGCCAACAGCTCACTTTTGAACAAAGCCATATTATCGATGAGCTTAGCCAACAAGGATTAAACGGCCTGGAAGTACTATCCCCATACCACAACTGGCATCAGATCGAGCATTACCAGAAAATAGCTATGAAGAATGACCTTCTAATTACCGGAGGCAGTGATTTTCATACTGACATTGATTTTAAAGGACCAGAATCAATAAAAAGACAATGGGATTATTTCAAAGTACCATATTCAATATATAAAAACCTTAAACAAAAAATATCTAATATTTAAACTATAAATTATATGAGAGAAGGCGAGAATAGACCATCAGAAATAGAAATTCAAAAATCAAAAATAGAAATGATGGAGCCACCTAAAATTGAGGGTGGAGAATTCAAGCAAATTAATAAAGAAGGAGGAGTCTTTGAACAAAACATGACCGATATGGACGGGCGGATAATCTATCGACGCGAATCTAGCGATAAGAGCGATTGGCAGACTTTTAAAAAATATGATGAGCACGGTAGAATAGAATCCGAACGCACCCAAAACGCCACTCAGGGCAAAGAAGCAGATGCTACACGAAAATTTCTTTATAAGAAAAACTCTACATCAGAAGAAGATTACGAAGGTTTTGATTACGAAGGTTTTATCGGCACAATTAATCGGGGGCCGGACAAAGGACATCAATATAAAGAAACACCCGTTGACATTATAATTAGAGAAGATGGGCAGGCAAAGCATATAATCAAAACCGAAATTCTAGAACAAGGAGAAAATGGTAGCGGTAAAAAATCAGCTAAAGGTGATATTTTTATCAAAACAATTTATTTTAACGATTCTGGAAAATGGCAAGGCGAAAAAGTGCTCCACCCCGATGGAACAACTACAGAACAAAAACCTGATACAGTAGAAAAGATTCCTGACTGGTAATAAATTCCCCTGCATTAAACTATCAACCATCACCCTTCGGGTGATCCCCCGTAGGGGGATAAACTATTAACTAAATGACAAAAATTAAAGTACTATTTGTTTCTGCAGAATTAACCCCTATAGCCAAAGTCGGCGGCCTGGGTGATGTGGCGGGTGCCCTACCTAAGGCTTTACATCAGCTAGGCGTAGATGTACGCATTGCTTTACCCAAATATGGGATTGTGGATGAAAAAAAATATCCACTCAAAAAAATAGCTCAAGACGTAAGCATTCCCTATAACCAGGCTGAGGAAAAAATTAATATTTATGAAACGCCCCTGCCAGGCAGTGAAGTTCCGGTCTATTTAATTGACAGCAAAAAATATCTTGGTGATAACGGCATTTATTTTGAAACTGACGCTTCGTCCGGCGGCACTGACCGTGAAGCAGAACGCTTTACTTTTTTGGCCCGCTCTAGCCTGGGTATTTTTGAAGTTTTAAACTGGTATCCGAATATTGTGCATTGCCAGGACTGGCACGCTGGTATGATTCCGGTTATTTTAAAGGTGTTAGCAAAAAATAATCCTAAGCTGGCGAATGTCAAAACCCAGCTGACTATTCACAACCTTGAATACCAGGGCTGGTATAATGCCGATACTATTCTTAATGTACTTGGTTTTTCTGCTTATGACCACCCAACATTATCTAAACTAAAAGGTGATACAATCTCCAGCCTACAGCAGGCTATTTACAATGCTGACCAGTTGAATACCGTCAGTCCTACTTATGCCAAGGAAATATTAACTGTTGAATACGGAGCTGGCCTGGAAAAAGACTTGCAGACTAGGAAAGACGATTTGGTTGGGATTTTAAACGGCATTGATGTTGACCGCTTCAACCCAGCCAATGATAAAGATATTGCAGCTAAGTTTTCCAGCGACAATCTTTCAGGCAAAGCCAAATGCAAAGAAGACTTACAAAAGTTATGTAACCTGCCAGTAGACAAAAAAATACCTGTAGTTGGCATTGTTTCCCGTTTAACCGGCCAAAAGGGTATTGATCTAATTAATGAAATTGCGGATAATCTGGCCAATGAACAGGCTCAGTTTGTTCTCCTGGGTACTGGCGATCCGGTACTGGAAAAAATGATGCAAAAAATTGGTTCTAAATATCCTGAAAAAATGCACGTAAAAATAGAGTTCAATGCTAAGGTGGCCCAACAAATATATGCTGGTTCTGACATATTCTTAATGCCCTCCAGGTTTGAGCCATGCGGCCTGGCCCAGATGATTTCCATGCTTTACGGGACAGTTCCTGTAGTCAGGGCTACAGGCGGCCTTAAGGACACAGTTAAAGATTATAACCCAAGCACAGGTAAGGGAGACGGCTTTGTATTTGAAAAATATGATAGCCAGGAGTTTTGGCAAGCAATAATCAGAGCTTTACAACTTTATAAAGAGCAGGAAAAATGGTACAATATGGTTACTAGTATTATGAAAAAGGATTTTTCCTGGAATGCTTCTGCAAAAAAATATATTAAGCTCTACGAAAAACTATTAAAATAAATTGGGATGGCCAAAATAAAAATACCAAAAGAAGTCAAAATCCATGCCGCTAAAAGCGAAGTGCGTATTGATGAAATTCATGACCGCTTTATTATCATCGCGCCAAAAAGGTCCAAACGACCGCATGACGTGGTTGCCCGGCACCAGGATGTACCGGTTAAGTCAAAGGATTGCCCTTTTTGCCTGGAAGCAAAGATCGCTTCACAACCAGCCTTGCACCAAGTTGGCCCTGAACAATGGTGGGAAATAAAAACAATAAGGAATATTTTTCCATTTGTCAGTCCTGATAATCCCAGAGCGTATGGCCATCAGGAAGTAGTCATTGAAACGCCACATCACAACAAAGAGTTGGCAGAATTCGGCGAGCCACATATTTTCAGGCTTTTGCAGACTTATCAGGAAAGAACCATAGCGCTGTCCAAAGATCCAAAAATAAAGTATATCATTATTTTCAAAAACCACGGCGGTAAAGCCGGCGCTTCTTTAGTGCATGCCCATTCCCAGATCATGGCTGCTGGATTCGTGCCTATCCATATCATTGATAAATTAGCCCGGGCCCGCAAATATCAAATTAAAAATGGCTACTCATACTATGAACACTTGGCCAAAGTGGAAATTAAGGGGCCGCGTAATATTTTCAGCGATAAATATCTATCAGTATTTTGCCCTTTCGCCTCTTCATATAACTACGAAGTCTGGTTTGTGCCTAAAAGGCAGGTTGATAATATTTCCTTGCTGGAAGATGTCGAGTTAAAATCACTTGCTCGTGCTTTGAAACGCGTACTAAAAAGGCTGAATAAGCTCAATCTGCCCTATAATATGTACATGCACCAGACCTTAACAGATAAAAATGAATATTTTTATTTGCGCATCTGCCCGCGCCGCGATACCTGGGCCGGGGTTGAACTTGGTTCACGAATAATCGTAAATTCCATGCCCCCCGAAGAAGCTGCAAAATTCTACCGCGGACGCAGCGAATAAAACATACTAACGCAGCCCTCTGCTTACCCAGTCGAACTTGTCCCATCGTATGATGGGATGACAGGGTGGCTACGAACGATAAAAAAGAGTCTCCAATTGTAGAGACTCTTTGCAATTTAGTTAGTCGGAACTCGCCTACAGGAGCGATAGTCCCACGGAGAAATACAACCCGTGGGCATTATTATCACCTAAGGCTGTTTTTGAGCCTTCACCCTCGGGCGAAAACGAGTAGATCGAATAGTGGTAGGTCAAGCTGACAAAGATCACGCTACTTCTTTCCTGTTTAGAAGGCTGCAAGCCAACTTGTACAGAAACAAAGATTCTGTGTTCGCGTAATCTGCCAATTTTCATCTCTGTATACGGATCCTCCTCCAAGCATCCGTTTTCCACCATCATTTTCCGTCCAGTAAGGTCACCATTAAAGCCTACAACTCCCCGGTACCTTAAAACTTCAGAATACCTAGGCGCCCGCTCCCAGCTTGAAGCGAAGAAGATCGTAGCACTTAAATGCTGATCTCCCATTTTTACGCCATACCAGCGGGTCGGGTCGCTATCCGCCCCTGTTTCAACATACCGCCAATCTTCATCACTAGGCAGGCCGTGATGTGTATATGTCCCTCCGATAAAAGCCCGCCTATATAAACGCAATACCAGCTGTGCTTCAACAGCCCTACCAGCTGAAGCACTTAATGGAACGCGGGACAGCAAACTAGTTGAATTGACCTGATATTGCCCGTCTTGGAACTGAGGCACTTCTCTTATCTGACTCGGTAAACCGGTCAGTGGTATTGTCTGACTGCCACGCCAGGATACGCTGGCCTGAAACCGATGACCCAAAAAATCCCGCTCATATCTCTGAGCCGTAGCTGATGTACTCATCAGCAAAACCGTAGCCAG
>Ga0180007_10001594_pt1 | contig 29842 bp, 25 predicted proteins | sample MM_PC_MetaG_FD_121122 | JGI IMG/M metagenome (GOLD analysis project Ga0180007, IMG submission 121122) | Groundwater microbial communities from the Aspo Hard Rock Laboratory (HRL) deep subsurface site, Sweden - MM_PC_MetaG | ecosystem: Environmental > Aquatic > Deep subsurface > Groundwater... | reverse complement strand
TGAGAAAATCGATTATGATGAAAAGATGATGCTTAAAGAGCAGAACAGCCAAAGATTCTTATCTAAGAAAGTGATTTTGCTTGGATTACCTGTCATTGGGTATGCGATTCTTAAAGCTGGTGTTTATTTCTTATACTGGGCTGCTAAAATATCTGAAAATCAAACCAATGAACGTATGTTTGAAGCAATAACACAGTTATTACAGTTTTGGTCACTAGACTTTGCAATCATCACTTTATTTTTATCATTTGTCATCTACAAATCTATTAAAGCTTTACCATTTAATAAACCTTCACTTTTTAAATATTATCCGATTTTAATTTGGTTAAGTTTTGCCTACGCCTTATATAATTTTGCATTTGTTATGTATTCTCTGATACATCCATTTAATATCAACCTGGAAATCTTAAATTTCATGAGTCAAAACTCATTTTATCTTTCATTAGTAATTATGATCATCACATTAGCTGTTCATATCTATTTTTATCCGTACATGAAGATCAATCGTTTTCCAGCAGCTAAGTTATTTTTAATTGTTGCAATCTTCCCATTATTAAATACAGGTGGACATGTTATCATTCAAATTATGGGAAACGATATGTTTCATGTAATGTATCAAGTAAGTTTATTAAGTTTCATCTTCGCGATCATTTCATCTTTATCCTACTATTACATCTATTGCAGAATGAGTAATGACATTTTTGTAAAAAGAGAGATGAAACGTGTTTTAGATGATCCAAAAGTAGTTCTGAGTAAAAAACTGATTCATTAATAATTAAGAAGGTGATTTTATGCATGATATTCATTATTATGACTGTATAACACATACACAAATTAAAGATAAAGAGTATTTAAAAGGACCAGTTGTCGATTTAAAGCTCATCAGTTTCTATCCGGATAGTCAATTAGATGGTATCCCATACTATTGGTATGAAATTTATTTGAGCAACATCGCAATCGGTAAGATCTCCTTACGTTTAGGATATAATGAAACCACACTTGTCAATGGACAAGTAGGTTATGAAATAGATGAACCCTATCGTGGTCATCACTATGGTTATTACGCACTAGAGATCATTAAATGTTTAGCGATGGACCATGGGTTCAGATATTTGATTGTTACCACAAGTGTCGATAACTTTAGGTCGCAGCATGTAATCAGAAGAGCCGGTGGAAAGATGGTTATTGCTGATTATGAAGTCCCTAAAGACCATATCTTTTATGTCTTAGGTAAGCCAAGAATGAATATCTATGAAATCAAACTAGGCTAGAAGGAGATTTATGAAACTAGAAGTGCTCGTACACAAAGCTGAAAACAAAAAAAGTCATATACCTTTAGTATTTATTCATGGTGCAGCAGGTGGTGCCTGGTACTTTGAATCTTTCTTATCCTATTTTTCAAATAAGGGATTTGACTGTTATGCATTCAGTCTAAGAGGGCATGGTAAAAGTGACGGTTATGATGAATTAAATACTTTTGGATTAGATGATTATGTCGATGATTTGAAATCAGTCATCAATAGATTAGAAGAAAAGCCAATAGTCATCGGTCACTCGATGGGTGGTGCGATTGTTCAAAAATATTTAAGTAAAGATCAAGATCATTTAGCAGGTGCACTATTACTCGCATCCGCAGAAGCTGGAGGCATCAGTGATGATTCGCCGTTAGGACTCTTTTTTAGCGATTCTAGAGGCTTCTTAAGGTCTATGCGTCAAATGTATCCAAATCAAGATTTATCTCTTGAAACGCTCATTAATGAGACAATATTTTCTAATCGATTTTCTACACAAGAACTTAAAGAAATTAGACTCAAATTAACGAAAGAATCAAGCAAGGTCAAAAAGGATTTACTTAAACCTTTTATGACTGGAAATGAAAAGATAAAAATTCCAATATATGTCATTGGATCTTTAGGTGATCATATCGTAACCAAAGATAAAACAGAAAAAACAGCAAAGGCTTTTGGTGTTGAACCTATCTTTATTGATGATTTATGTCACTTTATGACGATCGATCCTGATTGGGAGAAAGCAGCAGAAGCAATTTTGTCTTGTGTATCAAACTTGATTTAGTACAATTTAGGTTCAATCTAAAACATGTTGGAAGTTTTTGAATTATGTGAAATATAAGAAGAGTGTGTAATCTTTCTCTTAATTAGCAAAAAATAATGACTTTTATACTATGATTGTATCAATGAATGGCAGGTAAAAAATCATGAGATTATTCGTAGTAGAAGATAACATAGATTTGAATCATGCACTTGTAACAATCTTTAAAAACAGTCACTATGCAGTAGAATTTTGTTATGATGGACTCACTGCAATTGAAACAATCAACAACAACATCTTTGACTGTATTATATTAGACATCATGTTACCTAAAAAAAATGGGATTGATGTCTTGAAGATTATTCGAAATAATTATATTGACACACCTGTTTTGTTGTTAACAGCAAAATCAGATGTTAAAGACAAGATACTTGGATTAAATACTGGTGCAGATGATTATTTATCTAAACCTTTTGATATGGAAGAACTTCTTGCTAGAACACGCGCCTTGATGAGAAGAAAACCATCATTTGAACCGGATATTTTATGCTATCATGATTTAATATTGAATAAACAAACACATAAGATTACATATAAAAATACAGATTTAAATATCAGTCATAAAGCATTTCAAATCATGGAAAAATTAATCGAAAAATGCAATCAAGTTGTTTCGTATAATCAATTATTTGAAACAATTTGGGGATTAGAAACATCAGTTGATATACATATCATATGGGTTTATATTTCACATTTGAGAAAAATATTAAAAGCGAAAGATGCTCCATTTGAAATTAATGTCGTCAGAAATATTGGTTATCGCTTGGTGGTTCTCCATGATTAAAAAATTACGAGTCAGATTTATTCTGGTCGCAATGTTATCTTTTTTGATTGTTCTTCTTATGCTCGTATTAACCATTAACTGGATCATTTCTTATAGTTATCGAAAAGAAATTGATTCAAGGATAGATATTTTAATTGAAAACGATGGCATTTTCCCTGTTTTTGGTGACCCTGGAACAGAACCGATAAAAGTATCGTTTCTTCCATTCACACCAGAAACGAGATTCATGACAAGATATTTTGTTGTCTATTTAGATGATTCATATCAAATGACTGAGACATTAATGGATGCCATTTTTAGTGTGACAGAAGATCAGGCAATTAGTTATGCACAAGATGTCCTTTTGACCAATCAAACCATTGGTTGGTATGGTGATTACCGATATAAAGTTGTTCAACTTGACTCACAATATATGATTGTCTTTGTTGATGCATTTATCTATCAAACTACAATAGATACTTATCAGATCATATCTTTTAGTTTATTAGCTATCATTTTGATTTTTGTATCGATACCCATCATCATATTTTCCAAAAAAGTCGTTCTGCCAATTGCTAAGAATCACGAGAGACAAAAAGTTTTTATTACCAATGCAAGCCATGAACTTAAAACTCCATTAACAATCATTCAGGCGAATACAGAAATCATGATTAAAATGAATGGAGATAATGAATGGTTAAAAAGCATTATGCGTCAAAGCAAGACACTGACAAATCTTGTCAACAAGATGATTGAAATATCTAAACTAGAAGAGCCACTCTATTCATTTCCAATGCAGACAATCAATTTATCAAGTCTTATACAAAAAATAGTCACAGGATATGAAATGTTCATTCATCAGCAAGTGAAAACACTTAAGTACAATATTGAAGCTGATATCATGTGCTTAGGAAATCAAGAATTATTGTCAGAAGTTGTTGAATTACTTATTGATAATGCAATGAAGTATTGCAGTGAAAAAGGTGAAATTGTAGTCAGTTTATATAAATATAAAAAAATAATTTTTGAAATTACTAATCCTTTCGATCATAGCAATGATATTGATCTGGAACAACTGTTCGATCGATTTTATAGACAAGATCCATCGAGACAAGTATCTGGAAGTTATGGTTTAGGGTTATCGATTGCAAGACAAATTCTACAGCATCATAGAGCAAGCATCAAAGCATTCCTCAAGGAACCTAATCTAATTACTTTTGTTATTGAAATCTAACATCTCAAAAAGGTGTTTTTTTCTTAATATATTAAAAATACCATAATTCGTTTGAACAATCACTTTTTAAGGTTCATTTAAGTTTTGTTTTCTATAATGAATTGAAATACAAATAAAAGGAGATTGATTATGGCCAAACTTTTAAGATTAGCTAACATTGAAAAAAGCTATTATATTACCAGAACAACAAAACAGGATGTATTAAAAGGGATCAATGCCGAACTTGATAAAGGAGAGATGGTCGCTTTAGTTGGTGAATCAGGATGTGGAAAATCGACTTTAATCAACATACTCGGTGGACTTGATAGTGAATACACAGGGAGTGTCGTTATCAAAGGAAAGTATATTCGAGATTTTACTGAAACGGAAATGGATGATTACCGAAAAAAAAGAGTTGGTTTGATTTTCCAAAATTATAATCTTATCAGCCACATGACCATCTTAGAAAACGTAGAAATCGCAATGCAAATGAGTGATATTGATCCTAAAATACGTAAGGAAAGAGCGATGGATTTATTAAAAATGGCAGGATTAGATCAATATGCTAAAAAATTACCCTCGCAACTATCAGGAGGTCAACAACAAAGAGTTGCAATTGCAAGAGCTCTTGCCAATAACCCTTCGATTATTCTAGCCGATGAACCTACAGGTGCCCTTGATAAAGAATCTGCAGAAATCATCATGAGTATCTTAAAAAAAATAGTTGAATCAGGTAAACTCGTTATTTTGGTAACACATAGCCATCTTGTTGCAGATCAGTGTAGTAGAATCATTGAAATAGATGATGGAAAGATTATTTCTGATCAAGTAAACTATATGATAACGATCAAAGGTGAATATGAAAAAGTCATTATGCCTAAACCAATTAAGACAAAAGACATTGCAAAGTTGTCTTATCGAAACATCAAACAAAAACTAAGCCGCAATTTGTTTGTTTCTGTGGGCATGTCGATTGGTATAGCAGCAATCGTCTTGATTCTTGCTTTAGGATTAGGACTTAGATTGTATATTAAAGAAGTTTATGAAGATAATCTTACTTCAAAACTGATTACCGTTTCTAAAGCAAATTACGATTTAATATATGATTTAGAAATAGAACGTATCTTAGATCTTGATGGTGTCGAAAGCATCATATATTCGAGTATGATAGAAACTGCAAGTTTTACTTATATAGATACCGAAAAAAGCATTTCTTATTTATCAGAATTTGATAATGATCTGTATCCAAATTTGCTTTATGGTAATTATCCAGTGCAATCAGGAAGTGTTATGATTAACTTGAAATTTGCAAGTATGATTTCAGAAGAGAGCGTTATTGCAGCTGTTGGGCAAAATATTTTGATTTCCTATTATGGTACAACTTCTTCATATGTGATTAGTGGTATCTATGATGATTTATCAGAAAATAGTACTTCAACAAATGCTTATGTAGCAAGCGGGGATATATATAATCGATTTGGTGAGGATTTAATAACAAATCTAATTTATGTGATGCTAGATGATGTAACTTATATCAATACAGTAATCGATGATATGAATAGTTTAAGACTTCACACATATCAAGAAAACAATTCTGCCCAAGAATTAATATCATACATTGATTTAGGAACAAAAGTGTTATCTGGTGTTGGTTTCATTTCTATGATTGTTGCTGCTATCATGATTTTTGTCGTTTTATATATCAGTGTGACTGAACGAACTAAAGAGATTGGTATTTTACGAGCAATAGGGGCACAAAAAAAAGACATTCGAAAAATGTTTATTTTTGAAGCAACCATTCTGGGCGTAGCGGGTGGTGTGATTGGGGTTATTTTTACTTTAGTGGTCACAATCGTGACCAATACTATTACTAATATTTCACTAGATGCAATCTTAATCAGCTATCATTTACCTTATTATGCTTTAGGCATCATGCTTAGTGTCATTGTAAGCATCCTCGCAGGGATTGCACCATCAATGAAAGCATCAGAACTAGATCCTGTTGATGCACTTCGTTATGAATAGGGGATCTATTTATGAGTAGAAAACTATCAAAAAAACAAAGAAGTGCTATCAAAATCAAAAATCAGAAAAAAAAGCAAAAGATTCTAGAAAAACTTGATATCAAAGGCATCAAGCATAAAAGACATAAATTTATCATTAATATTAAAGTTTTATATAAACTTAAATTTATAGCTATTTTTTTGATTGTTATCAGTTATTTTTTCTTCTCAACCTTTTTAGCTTATATCATGATTTTTTATGTGGCTTTATTTTATATTGCTATTGGATGTGAACATCAACTCAATAAAAGTGTAATTAAAAGCAATCAAATCAAAATACCAAAATATGATAGTGCAATTGCGTTACTCCTTGTTTTAATTGCCACAGTAGGTGCAATCTTCGGTGTATCACAAGGGCGTTTTGGAAGATTCAGTAATACATTTTGGAGCAAATTAGTCAGTAACATCCAGAATTTCGGAACACTACTCACAGGTCAAAGAAATTTGTTTGGAAAATCTAAGATCTTTGGATTTGGTGTGGGTCAAAGACCTGATGGATTTATTCCTGATTCAGATTCATTTAACCAAATGATTGGAGAAGCACCACCTATGGGTGGTAGACCAGATTTTGAGATTAGTTTGGATAATATACCCATAGAATTCATGTTTTCGCAAATTTTATCTACCGTCAATACGTTTCTGATTTTCTCAGTTGTTGGTATCGGTATCCTATCGCTGCTTATAACTCATAACAAATTAAAAAAATTCAATCATAATCTAGGAGAAATATTAATAGATGGTGAGATTACCATGCTATCTAGCGAAGAACTGGAAAGAATTATTTCTTATGGAGAAATAGAATAAACGAAGAGTTAAAAAAATCCTTTGAACTTAGATTTTATATAATGTCAAGGATTTTTTTCTATATTAATTTTGAAATATTTCAAATAAATCCACTGTTTCTTGTGAATAGGTAATCATGACCACATATCCACTGACATATGAGAGTCTTCCAGAAACCTGCTCATCATATAAGGCTTGTATATAGATTGCTGCTAGATCCTTGTTCTCAAAGACGATGAGTTGCACCCATCTTTCATTTTCATTGATATAGCCTATATATAATGCTGAGATTGTTGCATTGATCGAGTAACCATCTAATAAGATATGTGCCATAAAACTGTCTATGGCTTCACTGTCTTGTGATTCTATGACGTATCCTGCATCTTCTAGTGTTTGAATCATGCTTTTTGCTGTATCTTCACCTGATTCAGTGCATGACATTAAATAAAAAGATAAGCATAAGGTAAGTAAAATAGTTAAAATGGATTTTCTCATGAAAGACTCCTTAGATATTGATGATTTGTCTTAATTAGATTGTAGCATCTAAAGATTAGTTATGCAATTAAACATAGCCATATCATCATTTTCATTACTTTTCAAAGTGACTTATATTGTGTAAATCTAAGTTAATTTATAAAAATACCAATAAAAACGGCTTAAGTTTTGTAAGTTAAGTGTAAGAAATATTCGAAAGGAGATTTAAAATAATGAAAAAATTAATGACATTTGGATTCATGTTGGTCGTGCTCCTTAGCATGGCAGCTTGCACAAGTGATGAAGCTACAGATTACACTTATTTATTCTTAGAGATCAATCCAACAATGGAAATGATTATCAACCAGGATGGCAATGTAGTAAGTTACAATTTGCGTAATGAGGCAGCAGAAATAGTTGCTGCAGGTCTAGAATTAGAAGGTATGAATTATGAAGAAGCATTGCATCTTTATTTAAATGCAGCAGTTCAAACCGGATATATCGATGTTGAAAGAAATGATAATGCGTTAGCAATTCAAGCATGTAATGAAAATGAAGATGATGCAGATCAATTCCAAGTTCAAGTACAAAGTATGCTACAAACTTATATGGCAGAAAATAAGTTAGGTGCAGTTGTTCTTAATCAGGGTGAAGTCAATGAAGCTGTATTAGCTCTTGTTGATGAATATGATATTACATTTGGAAATGCGAAGTTAATTGATGCATATTTATCGATTGATGAAACAAACACAATTGAAGATGCATTAGCAATGACAAATGCAGAATTGATTGATGCTTTAGTCGGTTTACAAGAATCAAAGATGCTCACATTTAGAAACCAAAGACAGGTTGGCGCACAAGCAATTAAAGATGAATTAGCTGATGCTTTACAAAGTAAAGTTCAAGCACATCTTGATGCTGTAGCCGCTGGCACAGCAGAACAACCTGACACAACAGGTGTTGAAGCAGCTTATTTAAATGATTATGAAGGCTTAAAAGAAGCATTTGTAATTCGCAATGAAGAAAGAGTTGAATATGCATATGCTGTTATGAATGGTGAAGTCGCTCAATATTTAGTTGGAACTTACCAATTTGAAAATTCAGATGAAACATTACCTTATGCTATTACATATCATAATTATGAATTATTAGGTGATGGTACGTACACTGAAAGTTATAGCTGGACAATAACTGGTCAAATACAAGTTCAAACAGGTGAAAACACTGGTACTTGGGTAGTTGTTGATGGTGCATTGGTTTTAACGAATCAGGCACAAGAAACCATTGAATTTCAACTTTTGGGTAACCGTATTGTCTTTGAAAATCAAGATGGTATAGAAATCACATTTAGAAGACAAATTAGTACAGACTAAAAAAAATGATATTAAAGGTAAAGAAAGTGTGACGAACTCACACTTTTTTTTACCTTTTTTTCGCATTGGCTTGTTCCTTTTTGTGGTATATTATATATATAATAGTTATGAATGCATAATTGTCAATTGAGGATAAGTATGAAAAGTTTGATTGTGATCTATTCAAAGACAGGCAATACACTGAGTGTTGCTCAAAAAATTAAAAAAGTCACAGATTTTGATTTAGAGGAAGTCAAAGCTCAATCTGATGACCCAAATATCGCTAAACCTGAATTGATTTATAAACCTAATGTGAAACCATATAACCATCTGGTCTTTGCATCACCTGTTCATGGTTTTAGTTTGAGTCGAATTATGCATGCATATTTAAAACAATTACCTGATCTCACAGGCAAAACTGTTGATTTATTCATTACGCATTATTTTCCTTATGCATGGTTGGGTGGCAACCACACGTTAAAACAAATGAAATCACTGGTTGAAGATAAAGGTGGTAGAGTGATGTCTATGACTTCCATCAATTGGAAAACAAAGAAGAGAAAAGATGTCATCATGAAGATGATAGAAAATTATAAAGCAGAAGCAAAGATATAAAATTGAATTTAACAAGGTGATGTCTTCTTTCATCAATCGCTTTTGTTAGATGATGAAAGTCAATCTTTAGCATAATAAGTTATTTTATGTTCATTCAAAAAGTAATTATGCTAGAACTACTTTTATATTTGAGCAAGATGTGATAAAATACCTTTTGTCAATAGAATGCAAACTCTTAAATATTTATTAAAAATATGTTATGATATATCTAATGATATAGTAGTATAAAACAAAGGGATCATGGGGATTAAGATGAAAAACACTAAAACAAACCGCGTTATTCAAATCTTAATGTATATGTTGATCGATGCAGTAGCCATCGCTTTAACTTACTTAATGGCTATTTTTATGTTCAATGTTCTTGAGATATCTATCGATTACAGTTTGTTAGTCATCTCTTTACCTCTTGTTGTTTTATTTAAACTCATTGTCTTTTATATTACTGGATTATATCGAATGTTGGTCAATCATGTAGGATTCGAAGATGTGATCAAGATTGCAGTCATTTCTATTTTATCGAATATAATCATTGTAATCTTCATTGCTCTATCTGGAATCATCTTCATGTATAAATCAGCATTTTTATTTATCACACCATTTGAAATTACTTTATTAGCATTACCCAGAATGGCAAATAGAATCATTACTTATGTTAAGACCAATATGGATTGGAGTAAGGCACTAGGCAGAAGAACACTGATTGTTGGTGCTGGATCTGCTGGTGAGCTTGTTGTTAAAGAAATTTATAAGAATAAGGATTTAAATAATATTCCAGTCGCATTCTTAGATGATGATGACAAAAAGATTGGTAGTAGACTTTCTGGTATTAAGATTGTTGGTCCTATTAGTGAAATCAATCATTTTATCGATGAGTTAAAGATTGAAGAAGTCATTATTGCTATTGCTGAATATTCAGTTAAAGATTTACAAGTCTTAATTAGCAAAGTGAGTGAAAAGAGCATTCGCATCAAAAAATTGATGAGCATGGCAAATGTTGAAGATCAGAAGAACCTGAAAATTATCGATGTTAAAATCGAAGATTTATTAAATAGAGAAGTCATTCATTTAGAAGATGAAAGTATCAAAGATTTCATTAAGGGTCAAGTTATCTTGGTCACTGGTGGTGGTGGATCGATTGGTAGTGAGTTATGCAGACAAATTGCAGAACTAGAACCAAAACAACTCATTATCTTTGATATTTATGAAAATAATGCTTATGATATTCAAATGGAACTTTTAAGAAAGTTCACTAAATCCAATCGAACGCTCGATTTGAAAGTTTTAATTGGTAGTGTTTATAATAAGCAAAGATTGGAACATGTGTTTAAAACTTATCAACCTGATTTGGTCTTCCATGCTGCAGCATATAAGCATGTACCACTGATGGAAGATAGTGCAGTAGAAGCTGTGAGAACCAATGTGATTGGAACACATAATGCTTCATGTCTAGCGAGTAAATATGGTGTTAAGAAGTTTGTTTTAGTCAGTAGTGATAAAGCCGTGAGGTCTACAAACGTCATGGGAGCAACCAAACGCTATGCTGAGCTCATTATTCAAGAAAAGCAGTTGCATACTGAGGGCACTAAATTCAGTGCTGTTAGATTCGGTAATGTCTTAGGCTCTAATGGTAGTGTGATTCCATTATTTAAGAAGCAAATTGCTGATGGTGGTCCTGTTACCGTAACGCATGAAGATATCACAAGATATTTCATGACCATACCAGAAGCAGTTGGTTTAATCTTACAATGTGGTGTTTATGCACAAGGTGGCGAAGTCTTTATTCTTGATATGGGTGAACCTGTAAGAATTAAAGAACTCGCTGAAAAGATGATCAAACTTGCTGGATATAAACCCTATGAAGAAATTCAAATTGAAATTACCGGTCTTAGACCTGGTGAAAAGTTATTTGAAGAACTATTAGTCGATCACTCACATGGGCAACAAAATAGAACACCCAATGAGAAGATTTATATTGAAAAACCAAGAGATGTAGAAGAAAAAGAATTAGAATTGAGCAGCATCACTGAAACATTAGAAAACTTTAGCAATGAAGAGATTAAAGCTTTTGTAGGAAAGATCATACCCACCTATAAGAGAAACGGTGATGTTTAAATATTGTTACTTATGTTCACTTTTATAGAACATGATGTAAATCATATAAAAGACCTTGTGAATCCCCCCCTCACAAGGTCTTTTACTTTAAGAAAGCTAGAATAAATACAGGACATAAAGCACATAAGGTTTCTAATCATTAGTGTCAAATTAAAATACTACTGAAGTGGTTGCTTATGATACGACAATGGAGATGAAATAAATTGTAAGAAAACTATTCTCTCTACCTGAATACACATCAATCCGATACGATGGACTCCTCGGCATTTGTTGATGCAGTTGTTCTTTCTTTTGTCCTTTTTTAGCCATAAAAAACACCTCCATACTCATATTCTAGTAAGAAAGTGTCATTTATAATTAAATTGTTTTACTGTGCTCAAAAACCCATTAAAGATATAAACCTTTTTTATTTATTGTCTACTTAATAGGGTTCACTCTATTAACACAGACTTTTTTACTTTAACGTAGTTTCTCTAATGATCAACTCAGTTTCAATATGAGTTAACCATGCAAAATCGGTTTTTCCATCATTAATCAAATCTAATAATATCTCTGCAGCAGTTTCACCAAGCATTTTCCTATTTTGTCGTATTGTTGTTAAAGCTGGAGTTGCTCTTTCAGCGTAGGGGACATCATCAAATCCAATGACTTGTATATGATCAGGCACTTTGATATTCTTATCAAATAAAGCTCTCAATACACCAAATGCGATATCATCTGAGCTTACCACAATTACCTGTGGCATTTCATCAGTTTTATTTATCAGCTTATTGAGTGCATTATAGCCACTCTTAAATTCATAATTATCTAAAACTTCAATATAATTATCCTCAACCTTCATTTTTAACTTTTTCGAATATTCGATGAAACTTTTTGTTCTTTCTTTAAAAGAGTTTGAGCTCATTGGTCCAGAAATAAGAGCTACTTTTTCTTTCTTTAGATCATTATGAATATAATCGAGAATTAATTGAATGCCCTGTGCATTATCACTGACCACTGAATGAACATTTGGAAATCCAATTTCTGTTGTAACACAAGGAATGTTTGAATTAACGAGTTCCAGTATACCTGGATCATCAAAACTTCCAGCAACTATATATACACCATCGATATTTCTGCTTCTACACCAATCTAGGTAAGTAAATTTTTGATCACCGATTTGTCTAACAACAAAGCTGATTTCATAACCTCTAATTTCGACATATTTCTTAAAGTGTTGGATAACACTGGCGAAAAATGGATGTTCTAATCCGATATCGAGTGCTTCTGAAAATACAACACCTATAGAATAAGATCTTTTAAGTACAAGGTTTCTAGCGTTTGATATGGGAAAGTACCCGACTTCTTTAACATATTCAAGGACATTCTTTCTAGTTTCTGGGCTAACTGTGCCTTTTCCATTCATTATTTTCGAGATGGTTCCGATAGATAAATTGAATTTATCTGCAATATCAAAAATTGTTAATTTTTTCTTCATTATCATCAATCCCTTCTATAATGTTCAATATGTTGAAGTATTTAATAATTATATTACTGTAATATTATAGTACTTTTTGTGATTTAAGTCAAAACCTGCCAACACTTTAAAAACAAGTAATGAAGTAAAAAGCGTTATTGCAGCAACAATAACGCTTTTTCGTCTTTAGAGAAGATTATGAGGTTTCATTTACAGCAACATTCCCAAGTATGATTGTTCCGCTTGCCCCAACAGATTGACAGAACATGATGGCAAGGTTAAGCTTTGATACATTTGTTCCTATAGATGATATATCAAGTGTGAATACTTGTTCTAAACCAGTAGCTGTAATTGCAGCTTCTTTAGAGTATCCACCACCTTCAACTTTAAATAAATATACATGACCTTCTACACCAGTAAATGTAAATGAAACTGATTCTGAATTTTCTGTAAACATTTCATTCATGGGTAATTGAGCATTTGCATTCCACCAGTTTGAAGGTGTGTTGGAATAAGTAACATGTGATATTTCATCAACATCGACCACATTCATCCCCATACCTAACCAAATGGTTCCAAATGCATCAGTAAAATCTTCATAGAAAGTATAACTATTAATTGTAATCGTACCACTGACTCCTACAGATTCAACAAACATAAGCAAATTAAACATTGATAATCTTTGTTCCTCGGTTCTATTACGTGTATCAATGATTATTCTTTGTGTTTCACCAGTCGCTTCAATAGATGAAGCATTATATATTGAAGTGCTTATACCTTCAAATTTGAATTGATATCGATGACCTGCTGTACCAATAAATTCAATTGCGACTGCTTGATATGTAGAAGTGGCATCAAATATATATGTCCTTGCATTTACAATTGACCAGGATTCTGGAATGTTTGAATAAGAGATCACACTATTATCAGTGTTATTTGTCACAGTCATTCCATAACCTTCCCAATAATTACCTTCAGGAATATCAAATAGTGCTAATGAAAGATTCCTAATTTCAATTTCACATGGTCCTAAAGTACCATAGGTATTTCTACCAAGTTGCATTGTTATTTTTTGATATCCTCCAGCTTGAATTGCTACTTTTTTATAAATTGTATTTGTTCCAGCTTGAATTTCAATACCTTCATTCATTACAGTAATATGACCAGCAACATCAGAAACGATATCAAAGGATAGTTCGTATAATCCCCAAGTATCAACAACTAAACTCTTAAAGAATAATTGTGTAGAATACCATGGGACATCTGTACCAAGTGCTTGATCAGATGTAAATCTAAAATTGTTTCTATCGATGACTTCAGATGTTACATTCACAGCACTATCATGCCATAAGAATACAATAGATGGATCATCGATTAAACCTTCTTCGCCAAATGTGATTTGTTCGATACTGAATCCATCGGAATTGACTAATACATCTTTCACAACATATTCAAATTCATAGTTTGACGTATTACCAGATGCATCAGTAGCAATAAATGTAACATGATAAATACCTGCTGTAGTTACTTTACCTTCAGAAACAGGAATGATATCTGAATTTGCTTCGTCAACTACAAGAGTTGCTCCAGTAGAACCTCGAAAGTCACTTAATTTTACAGTTGATAATAAATTGAAATCATCTCCTACAAAATAAGTCTTTGTTGAATTCAACATGATAACAGGTGGAATTGTGTCTAATACGATATCCTGTGTCATCACAAATGATAAGTTTGAAATTGAAACCTCAGATGGTCCAATATTTTGTTCAGGTGACATCAAACTTCTATGAACACCAAGAACGATGGTCACATCCTTATAGTTATAATTAAAGATATTGCCTTCAATAGCTATGTGTGTTGAACCAATTTCAACCTTAAATGGTAGTCCGTTGACTTGAATGTATCCTTCAACATTTGAAGTGAAATCAAAGGACAATGTGAATTTTTTTGCTCCTTCTCCAGAAAACCCTTCTTGTCTGACAGTTCTGATAAACACTTGAGTTGCTGTCCAGGGATCATTTAATTGACTTTGAGCAGTAACAATGGTTAGAGTACCCTCGGCATATTCATAAGTGGATTCAGGATTAACTGCGTATACATAGCCATTATGCGTGTTACCTTCAGTAATATCACTTGCGGTTCCAGAAAGAAAATCAATTAAGTTGAATCCATTGGTTACTGGATAGGCATCTTTTACTTCAAAGTCCCATGCTAAAGTCCCTTTATTACCAGATGAATCAATTGCATAGAATAAAATATGATAAAAACCTGATACAGTTAATCTTGATTCATCATTAATAGCAGGTATGTTTGAGAGTGCTTCATCAATGAATAATTCTAGTGATTCGCCTCGTTCGTCTATGACAGCTATATATTTGGTTGTAAGATTTAAGAAGTAGTCATTGAGATAGAAATATTCCTTATCTTCTTTAAAGACTAACACAGGTGCAGTTGTGTCCACTTCTAATTCATTAACCTCTTCAATTACAAAGTTGTCTAAATAAACATTAGTTGCAACGCTAGTTCTATTTTCAATTGTCCCAAATTCAAATAATAAGGATAAATTAGATAAATCAGCTCCTGATAATGTGCTAGTAGGTTGAAATCTCCATGTGTATGTTTGACTTTCTGTCGTCAAATCAAAGTATCTTGTTTGAGCAAATGCTGCATGATACCATGGACTTGCTGTGAGTAGTTCACCAACTTGAACATGCATAGCTCTTTCAGCATCAGCATAGGCATCAAATGAAATTTGATAGATTTTGCTTGAATCTAGTTCTAATCCACTATATTCAATTCTTGGTGATGCAGAGCCCCATGAGACAGCTGTGATATCTAACTTCAGTAGATGATTTCCACTCATTTCAACGATAGAAGTGCTTGAATTTGCACCTTCAAAATCACTTTTTACAAATGGTAACATAGTACCTGATTCAAAATCACCATTTGTGATACTTACAGGAACTCTATTGTCTTCAACGATAAAGGTTGCAGTATCTTGATAGTTTAGATCACTGATTGTCAATTGGTAAGTTACAGTATAACTTCCTGCAGTAGTAACCTTGCCATCATCATCTACAGGAATTGAATGACTGACAGTGACTTGATTTGTTACATCCTCGTTGATTAAACCTGTTGCACTTACACCTTCCATTAATGTAAGCTCATCACCAACATATAAATTGATTGATTTATGCAATACAGTAATTAACGGTGTATAGTTATTTACAGTTACAGATAATGTTTTTGTATAGGATTTTCCTTCAATTGTCAAAGTGAAAGTAACCAAATATGTACCTGTAGATGTTAACTTACCGTTTGAGTCGAGTGGAATTTCATGACTGATAATCACTAAGTCAATAACATCCTCCCCCTTCAAACCTTTAGCTGTTACACCATCCATCAAATCAAGAGTATCTCCAGTTTTTAAAGTTATTGATTCGTGATCAATATTTATTTCCGGTATTTCTTGATTATCAGTGCATCCAACAAAGAAAAAAACAAACAATAATACAAATAAAAATCCAAATAATTTTTTCACAATAAATCCTCCTTTATGCGAATTTCTAGTTATTTTGTGAAAGGAAAACGTTTTCCTTGTTCATACAAAATCATTCTACCAAAAAATAAATCAGTTGTAAAGGTCTCTACTGCATTTTCATATAAATATTTTTTGTAACTCAATTGGGCTGACGTGAAAAAGTAGTATAGGTTATATATTGCTCGAAAATCATCAGGATCTAATTTCTGAAATATATGATTCCATATCTTTGTTACTGCAAGATTTGAAGTCATTTAAATTAACATTATGGACTGCTATGAAAAATTTGACACATAATTACCACCTATATAATGTATTATAAATTAATCATACAAATGAGTTGAATAAATGATTGCATGAATTTGAAGAAAAAGACGAACAATAGAAGCAAATTCTATCATTTTTTTTGGTTTTTACTGAAATGTCCAAAAATTGATTTTTTCAACAATGTAATTCTTGAAGATTGATTAAAAGTATTACGCCTTAAATATGCTACTATATTCATTTCTATGATTTAAAATACAACTCGTTAAAACTTTCTTATTATTCGCATTCAAATTTGACAAATAATGTTATATATGTTATATTTGTTATATAAGGTGGTGTTGCTATGAGTTTCTCAGAAATTATTACGAGCATTAGAGAAAATTATAAACTAACTCAACAAGAAATGGCCAGTGACTTAAATGTTTCATTTGCAACAATAAATAGATGGGAACAAGGTCACAATAAACCATCCCAAAAGAGACAAACTGAAATTCTAGATTTTTATAAGAGTAAAGGTTTTTTTGTTGATAAGAATAAAGGTAAATCAATTATGTTTGGATTGACATTGATTACTGCACGAATGATTGAGGAGTGGTGTTTAAAAGATAAAAGAAAGTTTGAATCATTCATCCCAGAATTGATTGAAAAACTGTTAATTGAATCCACTGATGGTAAAATAGCAGGATTAAGGATACCCACAGGAGACAACGTATGGATACCTGGTGTTGATGGAAAATTCACAAATGTTAACAACCAAATTGAGACACCTTTTGTTCCGAGTGGTGATGTAATTATTGAGATAGGTACAACAAGTCGTACCCTCAAGAAAATTACTGAGGATTTTAAAAAAAGAGATGACACTTATTCTTATGAACAAAAGAAAGACACAACATTCATTCTAATATCATCAAAAATTTGGGCATATAAAGAGCAGAAAAGTAACTTTGAAAAAAGAATTAATACTTCGTGGAAAAGAGTTATTGTGTATGATGCACTAGATTTGGAAAAGTGGTTAAGTCAATGTTTAGAGACTAGTGTCTATGCTCTTGAACAAATGGAAAATATGAAAATTGATCTAAAAACAGTAGATTCAATGTGGAATACCATTAGCGATAGAACTACCCCAAAGACTAAAGAATCATTATTTCTTGCAGGACGGGATGATGAAAAAGAACTGATTTTAAAATATATAGAAGCTGACACAAAAAAACGAATTGATATTCGTGCATCATCTAGAGATGAAGCTTTAGGGTTTGTCATATCATCGTTGATTATTAGAAGTAATCCTAATAATGCAATAATAGTAGTTAATGAAATTGTAAGTTTTAAATTTTTATCAAAATTAGTAGACAACAATGTACTTATAGTAAATTTCGATGTTGAACAAATTGATTTATCACCAAAAAATAGATATATATTTCTTTATGGAAATAGCAGTAGTGATAATCGCACTTATGATATTAAGCTAGCAGAAAGACCATTTTCAATTATTAGTAAATGTTTGAGTGATGATCTGGGTTTGGATAGTGGTCGAATTAGTTCGATTTCAAGCAAATGCGGTAATAATACCATGTGCATAATTAGAGCTCTTGCTAGTGAACAATTTCTTGCTGAGCCTAGTTGGAGAAAAACCAATAATCTAGTAGATTTAATTCCAATGCTTATTTTAGGAAGAATAGAAACATATAATCTAAAAGATATGGAATTAATAAAATTTATCACAAGTATTGATTCTAATGAATATTTAAAAAAGATAGCTAACTGGAAAGCCATAGATGAATCACCATTAATGTTTATTGGTAGTAGTATTAAAGTTAACTCAAGCATAGAATTGTGGAATGAACTTCATAATTTTATCGACTCTAGATTAATTGAAATAGTATGTGAGTGTTTGATAAAAATGTTTACTGAAGATTTAAATGTTACGAAAGAGAGCAAATACTCTTTTTTTAAAAGTAACGAAGTGTTTTCGGATTATTCATATAGCGGTTTGATTAGCTTTTTAACCATTAATGCGATAAATTCAGAAACTTCTAATTACACAATTAATGGTGCAGTTAAGAAAATACTCGAATTGTCCAAAGACCAAAGAAATATTAAGTTTGTATGCAAATATTACTTGCAATTAGCTGAATGTTCACCTCAAGTTTATTTAGACTTTATCTCTTCATTTATAAAAAACAATGAAGATATACTGTTGAGTTTGTATAAGAAAGATAACGGCATTAATAGTTATTTTGGAGTAAACGATTATGTGTATATACTTCATAGTCTAACAGCATTAACACTACTGGATCGATTTAAAATACAGGCAATAAATATATTATTGGAGATATATTTAATAGATGTAAAACACGATTTATCAAAATCACCTGAAGATACTTTAGTCAATATTTTAAGTGTTTTAAATACTAACAATGCTCTATCAATTAATGAAAAACAGGATTTTTTAATTGCTCAATGTATAAAAAATGATAGTTTTGTTTATAAGCTTATAACAAAAGTTATTTTTTCGAATTCGATATTAATAAGTGATGGATATTTGAAATGGCGTATACCTCAAACGAGTGACCAAGAGTTAACCAATCACGAGATTTTTATATTTATTAATGAGGTACTTATAACTGTTGTTGATAATCTAGGAATAGCAGATATTGGTATAATTAAAGAGATTATTGACAATTTTCACTTCTTAAACTCAAAAATCAATCAATCAATTGAGAATTATTGTATAAATGTTTTGACTTCAGAGGATGTAAAATTTCAAATTTATGAATATCTGTATCGCAAGATTAACCAGATTAATAGATTTAAAGAAAAAGATGAGTATGCAAATATTATTAACTTCCTTTCTAGTTTAGTGAAGCAAATGAAACCAACAGATCTATTTTTTTCAAACCTGATTTATTTCAAAACATTTAGTCAGTTTGATGATGATTATCATTATTTATCAGAAAAAAAGCAGATAGATAAATTAGAGTTTTTAAAGCAAACCTACGCTAAATTCAATGAAAAATACACAAGTGAAAATATCATTGAAATGCTCGCCCCTCATCTCATGGATGATTGCTCATCTGGGTTAATGTTGGCTAATATTTTGGGTGAAAATGAGATTCAATTGTGGTCTAGTTACTTAGCTATAAATAACAAAATGAATCTGTTGTCATGCTTGATATCTTATACACATAATAGATGTGATTCGACAGATTTCATTAACTCTTTAGAAAACAAAAAAAAGACTGATCTAGTAGAAAAATTCAGTCTTAATGGTATTGCAAATTTTGATACAACTGTTCTTACTGATGAAAATCTACTAAAAGTATATTGGGAAAACAGACATTTAACAACAAAAAGTGATGCAAATGAAAAATATCAAATAAAGAAATACAACCCAATTGCTTATTTGCATTACATCAATTATCAACTCAAATTTAACGAATGGAACGTTGATGAAATATTAGATATCTTAATAAATATGACCGAAGATGAATTGCTAAAACATAGAGATTCATTTCACTCACTGGAAAAAATAATTTCTAAAATTGATGATAATTTATATAATGAGAAAGTAGTTGTTGTAGCATTTAAATTTCTTAATATGAATCATCATCGAAAATTATTAAAAGCAATAAGAAAGTATTTTTTTGATAACCCTTTGGACTTATTAAATCTTATGGATGTGAAATATGAGTTGTGGTACACAGTCAAAATGCAATATTATCTTCCAGATGACTATTATAGTGACAATGAAAAGTTGGTTCATTTTGCAGATGCATTTATAAACTGTCCTCAACAGAATAGAATGGACAATATTATTGCAATGCAAACATTGGGAGAGATATTCGCTCGAACATCAAGGAAAAATGGTGATATTTTTATACCGATTAGTCTAAGAAAAATAATTGAACATACAAAAAACGAAGAATTAAGAAAAGGATATTTAATAGGCTATACAAATACATTTGAAGCAAGATTTGTCGATGATGGAACAAACGAACGGGAGATATCTAAACAGTTTGAAGAAAAGGCAAAAGAGATTGAACTACACTATCCAGAGACAGCTAGGATATTTAGAATGATTGCTAATGATCACAAAAGTGAATCAGAACGAATCAAGAAAGACCATTTGATTGGTTACTAAAGGATAAATAGACTAAAACCAGTAAAATAAATCATGAAATCATCGATATATAGATAAGTTTGAACGAATTTTCAGGCCAATTTACATAGGAATACATGGTCTATAAATATCAGAATATTTAAGATGATGAATAATTTAACATAGTGATCAAAAAACAAAAATATTCCAATAAGATTAGTATGGTTTTTGAACACTTGGTTATTAAGAACTGGTAATATAAAAGTAGACACCGCCACCTCTAAATTAGAACTGTCGATGATTTGGCATGTGAATACAGTGAGTTGACATCTATTACACATGAAAATGAACAATTGACACAGATAGGACGAAATCCTATCTTTTTTTATTATTTAGAACTGTTTTGTCTGTTTAGTGCTTTATTTTACATAATAGATTATTGAATTCACAGCACCATGAAGCATATATGAGGTTTTCAAAAAAACAAGATTTCATAAAAGTTATGTTAACTCACTACATACTCATTACAAGTTATTTCCGATAAACGAATGAGTTCACGAGAATGAAGGATTTAACTTGATAATTATCGTCTTTTGAATGATATATATACATACCTAAGATATATACAAAGGAAGGTGATTTAAGCATGAGAAACGAGATAAGCATAAGAGAATGGGTTGAACGATTCTGTGACGGCAAATACGAATCTAGGGATGTACAAACCCAGATTGAAGCTGGATGGTATGATTGGTTTTGTAGGGATAGCAATTTAGCAAATAAGACGAAAAGAATGGGTAACATTATTGAACAGATCAAACCAGGTGGCAAAATTAATCTTGAGAAGAGTTATATATGGTTTAGGAACAACTGTCCTCTTGATGATGCGCTCTATGATGATTTTAGATTTGCTGATATCGAAACAGATGCAACACTGTTCGTTGTTCAAATAAGTAATGCATACAATAGAAATAGTTATACTGTATTTGAACAATCCAATAATTTCTTAACTCCAGTATTCGAGTCATACTCTATAAAAGAAATGATTAAGTGGTTTAATTAGATATTGATTTCGTTTGTGTAGAAGTATAAAAATGCACTTCAGAAATAAGAATAAGGTTAAAATTGGGGATTGATTACAGAAAAAAACAGATATTCAACCGTTTTTTATATTTTATACTTGACATGAAGTGTAATCGCATATATAATTTAGGTATATGAAGGAGGTGCACTATGGAAATTGATTTTCGATCAAAAAAACTCGAGAAGATACTATCAGATGATAGATTAATGAAGAAACACTTTTCAAGCATTTATTCTGGACTCAAAAATAGAATGACTGAACTACAAGCAGTTAGAAACTTATCGTTGATTTCTCATAATCCACCTCCGAGAAAACATAAACTCAGTGGAAATTATGAGGGATATTGGTCAGTGGATGTATCAAAGAATTATAGATTGTTATTTACAGTATCCGACAAGGATATTATAAACGAAAATCAAATAAATAAAATAATAATAGAAGAAATAACGGACACGCATTAAAGGAGGGTATTATAATGGGTTTTAATTTTGTTGTTTCACCAGGAACAATATTAAAAGAATATATGGATGCTCGTAATATTACTCAAAAGGATTTGGCGAAAATTACTGAGAGCAGTGAGCGTCACATATCCAACTTGATCAACGGAAAGATCAAGTTAACTGAAGAATTCGCAATCAAGTTAGAGCAAGTCTTCGAAGACATTAAAGCTGAATTTTGGATGGACCTAGAGACAGCTTATCGATTACATCTATTAAGAAATGACGATAAAGAAATATTAAGATTAAGAACCATAGCAGAGGATTTTCAATTTAAGCACATATTTAAGGGAATGAAGATGTCACTTAAGGAACAAGCAATAAAAATGCTTGATATTCTAGGTGTTGAATCATTCGATGAAGTAGATAATATGCTTAAAGAGTTATCATTCAGTTTTATGGAGGATGGTGGAGATGAAAAAGCTATGCTATTATGGTTGAAGCTCTGTGAATCAGAAATAGAGATTCAAAATGATGTTGATAACATACCTCCATTCTTGATTGAAGAACTAGAAAGAAACTTAGAAGTATTTAGAGATTTAATGTATACTCAAGATTTCAATCTAGCTATTGATAATTTAAGAAGATTTTCAAATGAATTGGGTATGATTTTTGTATTTCATGAGTCTATACCTAATGCAAAGATAAGAGGTGCAGTGAGAATTATCAATGACAGACCGGTTATCTATGTCTCAGACCGCTATAAAAGGTTAGATACACTGTATTTCGCATTCATCCATGAGATAGGGCATATCATAAAAAGAACTGCTTCAAAAGACATATATGAAATACTTATTGAAGATGATGAGGAAAAACTAGTAAATAGATATGCAAGAGATTTTTTCATCGACAATACTGAGTATCGAGACTTCATTAAACAACATAGTGTTATCACAGCAGAAAACATTGTTGTATTATCAAAAAAGCACAAAATCATACCAGATGTTCTTATAGGATTCTTAGAACACGATAAAGTCATAAAACATGGTGAGTTCAACTATTTAAAAGGAAAGATATAGGAGGTGACAGACATGTACATACCAGTATTAAAGAATAGATTATTCGAAAATAAATTTTTAAGAGAGCAAAGTAGCTATTTCGACGAGAAAGTTATACCACTCATCGAAATATTGAATCAGAAAATTGGACGAACTCCAATGCAAATCGATGAATTACTTTCTATTTATGACAGCTACATCAATTCTTCTTATTTTGTGGATTTTTTCACATTTGAAGAGGGAGAATATTCAAAGCATGATCTTAATCAGGTTCCTTTTTATATTGCCCATAGAAATGATACTATTAATGACTATTTTGATTTACTGTCGTTAGTATGTGCTACTGAGCATGGAATCCCTGTAATTTCAATAAAAAAAGGAAGAGAATTCCTACTAAACAAGGCAACAATTAAATCACTTATCCAAATGTTACAAGCTCTGACCTCAAAAATAGCAGTACGAGTTCAATCATCATTACTGCAAAACTTCTTTATGGAAATAGATCCTTTGCTCAGAGAAGATGATTTACTTATCTATGATATCAATGAAGACTCGATTCAATCAAAATTTTTTGATAGAAAACAATTATCCAGAAGAAGTAGTTCATATAAGATGGTTTTGCTTCATTCACCACGTTCTAGCAAACTAAATAATGGAAGTTATCTAGATGGAGATTATACAGGTTTAATTGATAACAGCATTAAGGTTGACTATAAAAAGCTTGGCTTTGATGGTTTTGCAGACTATGCTGGACTCAAAAATGTGTTACCAACTAATGGTAGTAATGGCAAAGGTGCAGCATTGGGGTTATTTTATGACAGTTCTAATAATCAATTCTTTTCGATTATGAATCCCGATACTGATCAAGGTACAAGAGGTCATCTTTATGTTCTTCACCAAGCATTTAATGTTTACAAAACAAACCTTGACCCTAATAATAACTGTCCAGCCTTTGAGCATATGTATTTAAATTTATATAGCCAAGGTAAACCTGGTCAATGGGGACAATGGAAGTACATTACAGTGTTAAGATATGTCTCACAAGTGAAAAGCAGCCTATAATTAACTATAGACTGCTTCAACTGAGATATTGTTCTTAAAGAACCATTGATAATCTAATGGTTTGATTAGATTTCTATTTTCATAGAGATATAACCAACGTTCCTGATACTTTTCCTTCATTAAATCAATGAAAAATCTGTTAATTTGGTCCTTAGTGTGCGATTCAATAATTTTTTGAATCATTTTGTCTTTTGATAGTTCAGGAGTACAAAGAATACTTGTTAGTTGTTTTTTAGTAAGTTGCTCCAGTTGGAACAAAGAATCATATGATTGATTAGGAAGTGGTTCTCTATCAATATTGAAAGTAATTTTCCCTTTAACTTTTGTATATGTGATGATACCAATTGTTTCATCAGTAATTCTTTTAGCTTCATCAAACTTGCTCTCAGGAATAATTAGGTTTAGGTACTGATAAGCCCTCTTATAGTCAGCAATTTGACCTTCTAGTCTATAAAAAGTATCATATTCTGTTTTAATTTCAAAAACCATACTTTTACCATTTAGCATGCAGATATCTGCTCGACTAGAACCTGTATTAAGTTCAAATACTGTGACAGTGCTTGATTTTGTTTTCTTAAAACTGAATTTTTCAACAAATGCAGCCTTAATAACGGATTCATTTAGAAAATCTTTGAGAATTTCATTGTTATATTTATCACGGATATTTTTATTTAGATCAAAACTTGATTGACTAATCTGATTATAATGATTGATCAGCTGCATGTTTGTTTTTAGAGGAGAGTAGCAATTAAAAAGAAGTCTTAAATCTTCCAACTTTAGTGATTTCATATTCAATTTCCTCCTTCAAAATAGTATAGACTGATTTTATCATGCATTTTAGTCAAATGCAATACATCTTTTTTAGTTAACAAGAAAACTGCATTACAATTTTATACCATAATTTTTATGTGTTAATAAGATCCAAATTGGCTTCTTAATTCCCCATTAAAATTCTTTGTTATTAACATTATTGTCAGAAAGGAGAGAAAAAAATGAAAAAATCTATTGTATCAATTGAAACAATCGACAAACAAACAGTAAATTTTAAATTAAGACGTCTAAAGTCGATTTATATTAACAAAATAGTAATTCGTATTAGTTATTGGTCGTGGATAAAAACTGGACAGTTTGAAAACAAAAACTATGAGTTAACTCCAGAGAGTCTTAGATATTTAATTGATAAAATCAATGGTAGTAAGAAAAAGTTTAAATTAAGCACTCTTAGTTCTGAAGCATTTCTTAAATCATTTCCTACTAGCAAAGAGTATATGAAATATCTAAAAGAGATAGATAATCTACCAATTCTTGACTAAGGAATTTTTTGCATTAGATATGAATCATGCATTTATCGATGAAATAAACTAATTGCTAAGCATATGCTTACTTTAATCTTATGTTTGCACAAAATAGTCTGCAAACCATTCAATCAAAAGTTATCATAGTGGGTTTTGCCCTGGATAGTAAACCAATGGATTTTTGATGAAATGCTCAAAAGAGCAAAGTGTAAACTAATATAAACACAATATGCTAAGATTCTTCTCAAAATATCTTGTACTTTAGGTAAATTTATAGAAGAACTTTTCTGCTTAATAAAGATAATTAATGAACATTGCTGTTTTACTTTTTGAAAGAAATGTGATTTGCACAGTCACCAATCATATAGAACTGTCGATTACAATGTCGTTTCAATGAACGGTTTAACATCCTATACACTAAAATCTACAATTACCCTAATGACAGACTTAAATCTGTCATTTTTTTTCGTTTTATAGGCGAAATTACCATTTTCAAACTTTCAGACAACGCAGAATGATACATAACGCTTTATATGGCGATAATTTAATTTAGTAAATCTGAAAATAATGTAAATTTTTTCACACTAATTCTATAATTTTACTCTAATTTCACACTTGAGCATTATTTTATTAAATTACATGGATAAGTTATACTAGGACTCTATTTAAAAAGGATAAAATTCAATTCAATCAAATACTTTACAAAAGTAATATACAATGCTATAATTATTATATAAAATATATTGCATATAAAAGAAGGTGTTAATATGTATGTAAATGCACTTCTTAACTCGTTTCAAGAACGTGAGCCAATCTTGAAAGAGGAAATAAAGAAAGTTATTCGAATTGATAATGAAAACTCATTTAACCAAGCCTTATCAAATATGGTTCTTTTTGGTGTTTTAAAGAGATTCGAGAATGGAATTTATTATATTCAAAGCTCTAATAAAAAGTTTGAAGATTTAAAACCTTCTATTCATGATATTGTTTATAAGAAATATCTTAAAAATTACAATGGAATACGTTCAGGAGCATATTTGCTATATAAATATAAATTTACTTCTCAAGTTTCAGAATATTATGAAATATTGAGTAATAACGTATCTTCAAATACTAGATCGAAAAAGGAATATAAAGGGAAAGTAATTGTTTCATCGCCCAAATTTGAAATCAACAAGGATAATATACAATATTTGGAATTCATAGAAATCATTAAATATATTGATTTAAGCGATTATCAATTTAATGAAAGAGTTGAGAAACTATCTAGTTTATTTCTTGATTTGAAATTAGATAAAGATTTATTAGAGAAGTATAGTAGTTATTATAAAGGAAATCGCTTGTCTTATATTCGTAAACATGTGGAAGAGGTAATTCGTTATGGAAAAAGTATATGAGCTATATTTAGTACTTCGTGATTCCAAACCAAAAATATGGCGAACACTTCAAGTGAATCAAAAAATGTCAGTCGCAGAATTTGCTTATATCGCATTGGTCTTATTTGAAATGCAGGCAAGCCACTTATTTAAAGTTATTGTGCCTAAAGGTGCAATGTTGGTTGAAGAGTATCGTAAGAAACTTGGTACTGAATTTGATGAGCAATCATTTAAGAAAGAACATCCAGAAATACATACAATTAAATATAAATATGAATTGCTGGATATGATTGACTCACAGTTTATCTCTAATAAAGGAAATGACATTATTCATAATGTGTGTAAAGAGAAATTAAAACATGCTATTTCAATGATTGGTGAATATATGGAATTATGGTATGATTTCGGGGATGATTGGTTTATTGATATTAAACTCAAGGATATATTTGATGCAGATGATTCAAATATATTACCGAGTGTAATCGATGGAGAAGGATTTGGCATTATTGAAGACTGTGGTGGCATCTGGAGATTAAATGATATCATCAAAGCATTTAAGAGTAAGAAATCAAAAGCATATCAAGAATATAGAGACTGGTTAGGTATCGATGATTTTGATTTTTCTTTATTTGAGATTGAGGAAATGAATCAAAGGTTACAAGTTATTCCGAAAATCTATAAACTCAGCTATGAAGACAAGATACCACCTACAGATCAAGAAGTTGATTATATTGAGAGAAGAAAATAAACAAGTAAAAGACTCCATTGACAGGTATTATTTTTATGGAGTCTTATTTATCATCAAACATTTTAGTAAATCTATGCAATATATTGACAAATGCATAGGTTTACTATAAAATATAGGCGAGGTGATAAAATGTTCTATACTTATGATGAAGTGATTAAACGCTATAAAAATGATTATCAATTAAAGAAAGCAATTCTTAGAAATGAGATTTTAAAAGTGAAACCAGGGTTGTATTCTAATAATGAATTGAGTATGGATATTCCAGAGGTTTTCATCAAGAGACAGGATGCTGTTTTAACCCTGCAATCTGCTTTTCATTATCATAGGGTTACAGATTATGTTCCAGATTATACTTATATTGCTACACCAAGGAATGCATATCCAATAAAGGATAATGATATCAAACAAATTTTTATGTCTGGCAAATATCACTCAATTGGAATAGAAGAATATAAGCAAGGTGGAAATACAATTAAAATCTATAATTTAGAACGAACTCTAATCGAATTAATCCGTTATGAAACCAAAATACCTTTTGAAGAATATCATCATGTTCTACGAAAGTTTCGAAACAATAAAGACAACTTAAATTTCAATAAATTAATGACTTATGCCAAGCAGTTTAAATCTTATAAAAAAATAGTCAGTGTTATCCAAAATTCTATAATGTAAGGAGCCCTATAAATGAATTTGAAAGACATGGTTGATTCTATACGAGAAGATGGTTTCAAATTGAATCGAGCTAAAGTAAAAGCTTGTCAAGAAATATTCATGATAAAACTATCTTGTTCAAAGTATAGAGATTCTGTTTTACTAAAAGGTGGTACTATCATGTATCAATTGACAAAAGAACAAAGGAGAAGTACCGAGGATTTAGATGTTGATTTGATGAAAATCAGTGTATCGGATCAAAATTTAATTACAGTATTTAATCGTATGGGCGCAATTGATGTTGGTTTAGAAATTAAGTTTGAAGTCATTGTAGATAAGATTACATCATTAAAACATGAAGCATATGAAGGCAAAAGATTAATTTTGTTGTTTACAGATGATCTTAAGGATACTCTTTCTTTAAAATTGGATATCGGTATACATACTCAATATCATATTGAGCAAGATAAATTAATTTTTGACATCACTTGCTCAGATAAAGGAATTGAATTGCTTGCGAATCCAATTGAACAGATGATTGTTGAAAAGACAAGTTCGTTTATAAAGTTTGGTGTATTATCTACAAGAATGAAAGACTTGTTTGATATTTATTATCTAATTAAGAATCAAACATACTCAAAACAAAAAGTGATGGAAATAATTCACCAGTATTTTGTTAATCCTGGCCAAGCGCAGTCTCTGGACCATTATATTAATTCTATGACTGAACTCCTAAAGTCAGATATATTTATTGGAAATTTTTCAAGAAGCGATAATTGGACTGGATGCGATATTAATACAATTTTAGAAGAATTAACATTATTTTTTAATGGGATAAAATAGAAAAACATTGATTATATCAACACAATCAATGTTTTCCATGTATTCATCATTTATAAATTCATAGTGAAACATGATTCACTGAATGATGTTTCACTAAAGGTTCATGGAATTAATACAATGGTGCTCGTCACATTTGATTTGCTATATAAAGAGTGTTTTAGTAAAATGCAAGATATTTTTATCCGCTTTTTAATATATTATTTGTTTGCCCTTGATTACCGATTCTTCGAAACATTGTTGGATCTAGATGATTCATTTTGTGCTTAAAGCACAATCGTATTTAGGAGTGTTTACAGAGTTGACTATTTTTAATTGCTATGGAATAGTGTATTTAGACATAAAAAGTCTAAAAATTTATTTTGCTCATAATATGCAGTTAACGGCTAAACTAAGAGCACAAAAGGTAAAAAGTGCTTGAATTTTTGCTCTTTTTATACTTCTCAC